>Ga0194135_10001435_pt1 | contig 14251 bp, 14 predicted proteins | sample LitLau_LLRF_2013_FD_134024 | JGI IMG/M metagenome (GOLD analysis project Ga0194135, IMG submission 134024) | Freshwater sediment microbial communities in response to fracking from North America - Little Laurel Run_MetaG_LLRF_2013 (version 2) | ecosystem: Environmental > Aquatic > Freshwater >...
GTATCCACATGCGGAGTGTACTCCGGCTTGTGCTTGCCGCGTAAGCGACTGGCGATTTCGGACGCCAGGCGACCGAGCGTCTTGCCGCTGGCGTCGACGACGAACCAGTCGCGCTTTACTGTTTCCGGTTTAGCAGTAAAAGTTTTCATTCTTTATAGCCTCAGGGGCCGCCCAGCAAAATAGACGGCGGATCTTACTGAATAGTGCGTACTTTGACAAGGTCAAAGGCAGCCGGACACAGACGCTATCGGGGGCTCGGGTCAGCGCGTCTGAGATACGGCAAGATTCTTCGGCAGGCGGCGCATCACTTCCACTGCAGAAAGAGCTGCCGAATTATGCAGATTGCGAAAAAAATTTCAACCTGCTTTTATGATTGTTTTGCCAAGGGAGCACCCGATGGACTACCGCCAACTGGGCCGAACCGACCTCAACGTGAGCGCAATTTGCCTGGGCACCATGACCTGGGGCGAACAGAATACCGAGGCTGAAGCCTTCGCTCAGATCGAGCGAGCCAAACACGCCGGAATCAACTTCATCGACACCGCCGAGATGTACCCGGTGCCGCCCAAGGCCGACACCTACGCCACCACCGAGCGCTACATAGGCAACTGGTTCAAACAGCGCGGCGACCGCGCCGACTGGATCCTGGCCAGCAAGATCGCCGGCCCCGGCAACACCATCGACTACATCCGCGACAAACAGCTCAAGCACAACCGCAAACACATAGTCCAAGCCGTGGATGCCAGCCTCAAGCGCCTGCAGACCGACTGGATCGACCTTTATCAATTGCACTGGCCCGAGCGCAGCACCAACTTCTTCGGCCAACTGGGCTACAAGCACCAGGCCGACGAAGACTTCACCCCGCTGGAAGAAACCCTCGAAGCCCTGGACGAGCAGGTCAAGGCCGGCAAGATCCGCCATATCGGCCTGTCCAATGAAACGCCCTGGGGCACCATGAAGTTCCTCGCTCTGGCCGAAAGCCGTGGCTGGCCTCGCGCGGTTTCGATCCAGAACCCCTACAACCTGCTCAATCGCAGCTTTGAAGTGGGCCTGGCGGAAATTGCCATTCGCGAGCAATGCGGCCTGCTGGCCTACTCACCATTAGCCTTTGGCTACCTGTCCGGTAAATACGAAGGCGGCGCGCGGCCAGCCAAGGCTCGACTGAGCCTCTACAGCCGCTTCAGCCGCTACTTCAATCCGCAGTCGGAAGCGGCCTGCAGCCGCTACGTCGCCCTGGCCCGCGAACACGGGCTGGACCCAGCGCAAATGGCCCTGGCCTTCGTCAACCAGCAGCCGTTCGTGACCAGCAACATCATCGGCGCCACAACCCTGGAACAGTTGGACAGCAACATCGCCAGTGCCGAACTGAAATTGCCGCAAGAAGTCCTGGCCGGAATCGAGGCGATTCACAAGGACCACCCCAACCCCGCCCCTTGAACACTTCAAGAGCCGGCTCGCCGGCGAATGTGCGCCGCCCATTCGCCAGCAAGCCGACCACTACAGTGAACGGGCGATGATTTCCTTCATGATCTCGTTGGTCCCGGCATAAATGCGCTGCACCCGGGCATCGGCCCAGGCTCGGGCTACCGGGTACTCCCACATGAAGCCGTAGCCACCGTGCAACTGCACGCACTCATCCAGCACCTTGCACTGCAGGTCGGTGCCCCAGTATTTGGCCATCGCCGCCGTGGGTACATCGAGTTTGCCTTGCAGATGCAACTCCAGGCAGCGGTCGACAAACACCCGGCCAATCTGGATTTCCGTGGCCATTTCCGCCAGCTTGAAACGAGTGTTCTGGAAATCGGCAATCGCCTTGCCGAACGCCTTGCGTTCACGGGTGTATTCCAGGGTCCACTGCAACGCCGCCTCCGCGCTGGCCAGACCGCCAATGGCAACTGTCAGACGCTCCTGAGGCAACTCCTGCATCAGGTAGGCGAATCCCATTCCAGCCTGACCCAGCAGGTTTTCCTTGGGCACGCGCACATCCTGGAAAAACAATTCCGATGTGTCCTGCGCCTTCATCCCGACTTTTTCCAGACGCTTGCCCTTGGAGAACCCCGGCGTATCGGCCTCCACCAGAAACAGGCTGGTGCCCTTGGCCCCGGCCTTGGGATCGGTCTTGGCCACCACAATCACCAGCTCGGCCAGGTAGCCGTTGGTGATAAAGGTCTTGGAACCATTGATCACATACTCGTCGCCATCGAGCACCGCCGTGGTCTTCACCCCTTGCAGGTCGGAACCGGCACCCGGCTCGGTCATGGCAATGGCGGTGACCATGTCCCCCGACACCAGCCTGGGCAGGTACTTCTGCTTCAAGGCCTCACTGCCGTAATGCAGGATGTAGGGGGCGACGATATCCGAATGCAGGGAAAAACCGATGCCGGTCAAGCCCAGCCGGCCGATTTCCTCGATCACCACCGCGCTGTACAGAAAGTCCGCTCCCAGGCCGCCATACTGCTCGGGAATATGCGAACACAGCATCCCCGCCTCCCCCGCCTTGCTCCACAGCTGACGGTCGATATAGCCCTGTTTTTCCCAATCGCCATGAAAGGGCACCGCCTCCTTCTCAAGAAAGCTGCGTACGCTGTCGCGGAAGAGCTCATGCTCGGAACTGAACAAGGTTCTGGGAATCATGCGGCCACCTGTGGTCGTTGTTGATCGGGATTGGCCGTCTGAGCCTAAGCCCAGCCCCGCGCACAGGACACTGGACACATCCGACAAAAAATAAGACGATCCAGCCGTCTGGTGACCACTTTCCCCTATAAGAACAATTGAATTATGTCTAACCAAACCTCCACGCCCTTGCGGCGCGTCAGCATCCTGGCCATCGACCGGGTTTTCGCTTCCACCCTCATGCAAGCCAAGGATTTCTTCCATCTGGCAAGCCTGCGCTACGGCAAACAACTGGGCCAAGGCCTGACCCCGGCCTTCGAAACCCGCCTGGTCAGCCCCGATGGCCAGCCGGTTTGCAGCTTCAGCAATGTGATCATGCCCGTGGACGGCCCGCTGGAAGACACTGACGTGATCATCCTCCCGGCGTTCTGGGACGACTTCGACACCCTGTGCCAGCGTTATCCACAGATACTGCCCTGGCTACGTGCCCAGCACGCCCGCGGCGCCGTGCTCTGCGGCGAGGCCACCGGCGTGTTCTGGCTGGCCGAAACCGGACTGCTCAACGGCAAGGAGGCCACCACCTACTGGCGCTTCTTCAGCGCCTTCAGCGAACGCTTCCCCCAGGTCCAGCTCAATCAGGACAAGCACCTGACCGACGCCGACAACCTCTACTGCGCCGGCGGCACCACCTCGGCCTGCGACCTGTACATCTACCTGATCGAGCGCTTCTGCGGGGCCAACGTCGCCCAGGCCGTAGCCCGGGACATCCTCTATGAAGTGCAACGCAGTTACGCCCCGGGACGCATCGGCTTTGGCGGCCAGAAACTGCATCAGGACGTGATCATCCTGCAGATCCAGCACTGGCTCGAAGAACACTTCGCCGACAAGTTCCGCTTCGAAGACGTGGCCCGCGAGCACGGCATGAGCATTCGCAACTTCATGCGCCGCTTCCAGACCGCCACCGGTGACAAACCTCTGCATTACCTGCAGCGGCTGCGCATCGAAACCGCCAAGGGCCTGCTCTCGGGAACGCGCAAGAGCATCAAGACCATCAGCTACGAAGTCGGCTACGACGACGCCAGCTTCTTTGCCCGGCTGTTCCGCCAGCACACCGAACTTTCGCCCAACCAGTACCGCCAGCAATTCCAGCAACAGGCGGCATAAAAAAAAGGGCCTGCAATGCAGGCCCTTTTTTATTGGATGACGATTACGGCTTGTGCGCCCGCGACAGGAACTCGTGGGACTGCATCTCCAGCAACCGGCTGAGGGTCCGCTGGAACTCGAACGTCAGGCGCCCACCGGTGTAGAGATCCTTGAGTTCAACCTCGGCAGAGATGATCAGCTTGACGTTACGGTCATAAAACTCGTCGACCATATTGATAAAGCGCCGGGCAATGTCGTCGGTGGTGACGCTCATCTGCTCCACGCCGCTGAGCAGCACCGCGTGGAAGATCTTGCCCAGTTCGATGTAGTCGTTCTGGCTGCGGGGACCGTCGCACAGCTCGCGAAAATCGAACCAGGCCACATCATCACAGGTACGCAGCGCACGAATTTCGCGGTTCTCGATGATCAACACATCGTTTTCCACCGCCTGAGTGCATTCAGGCGTCAGCGCCCGGAAGCTCTTGCGCAGGCTTTCGTGAGCCGCTTCATTCAGGGGGTAATGAAACAGCTCAGCCTGTTCCAGGTGCCGCAGACGGTAATCGACACCGCTGTCGACGTTGACGATCTCGGTATTCTGCTTGATCAGAGCAATGGCCGGCAGGAAACGCGCACGCTGCAAACCATCCTTGTACAGACCGTCCGGAACGATGTTCGAGGTGGCGACCAGGGTCACGCCATTCTTGAACAGCTCCTCCATCAGGGTGCCGAGAATCATCGCATCGGTAATGTCGGAGACGAAGAACTCGTCGAAGCAGATCACCCGCGCTTCTTGCGAGAAGCGCTTGGCGATGATGGTCAGCGGATTCTTCTCGCCCCCCAGCGTCTTCATCTCTTCGTGGACGCGCTTCATAAAGCGGTGAAAGTGCGTCCGAACCTTTTCCTTGAACGGCAAGGCTTCGAAGAAGGTGTCCACCAGGTAGGTCTTGCCGCGCCCCACTCCCCCCCAGAAATACAGGCCCTTGACCGGCACCTGATCCTTTTTGCCGAACAGCTTGCCGAGCAGCCCCGGCTTGTTTTGCTCGGCTGCAATCAGATCGTCGTACAGACGCTGCAGATGACGCACAGCGGTTTCCTGTGCCGCGTCATGAAAGAAGTCCGGGCGTTTCAGATCTGCTTGGTATCGTTCTAGGGGCGTCATAATTCGTTAGCAAGGCAACAAAAACGGGCCGTCACTTTAGCGACGGCCCTGGGGAATGGCAATCAGCCCTTGGTCGGGAAGATTCCGATTAGTCCTGCGCCGGGGTCAGCGCAATCCGCAGTGCCTCAATGGCCGCATCACGCGCGGCAGCGTCGGCGAACTCGGGGCTGTCAGCGACACAGGCGCCATCCAGCCAGACGCTGAAACTGCCGGCTTCGCTGCGCAGATCCAGCGCCTGCCCGGACTGCAGCTGTTTGCTCGCCGCACCGGCAGCCTTGCCGTCGGCGAAATGGCGCGACAGCAGCAACTGCTCGCCATCGGCAGACAGCAGGCGGAAACGGAAGCTGCCATCGTCTTCGCGGAAGCTGATGAAGCGCGCAGCCTTGGCGGCCTTTTTCTTGGTCGTGGCGGCAACCTGCACCTGGCTGGCAAAGGAGCGCAGGCCCACGGCTTCGCGCAACTCGGCGAGGAACGGCGTGGCCACGGCACGAGCCTTGACGGCGCCGGCACGCAGGATGTCTTCCAGGTCCGCCGGGCGTGCGATCAACTGGTGATAACGCTCACGGGCTTCGCCCAGCTCGGCATCCAGCAATTGGAACAGGCGGTTCTTGGCCTCGCCCCAACCCAGGCCCTGGAGCAGTTCGCCGCGGAACTCGGCAGCCTGCGCCGGGGTGGAGAAGGCCTGGAACAGGGTGAACAAATGTGAGTTGTCCGGATCCTTGGCCTCGCCCGGCGCCTTGGAGTCAGTGACGATGCGCGAGATCGCATCCTTCATGTCCTTGGCGCTGGTGAACAATGGGATGGTGTTGTCGTAACTCTTGGACATCTTGCGCCCGTCCAGCCCCGGCAGGGTGGCGACGCTTTCCTCGATCAGCGCCTCGGGCATGGCGAAGAACTCCTTGCCCTGACCGAATAGGTGGTTGAAGCGCTGGCCGATATCACGGGCCATTTCCACGTGCTGAATCTGATCCCGGCCTACCGGCACCTTGTGGGCGTTGAACATCAGGATGTCCGCGGCCATCAGCACCGGGTAGCTGTACAGCCCCATGGTGATGCCGGCATCCGGGTCTTCGCCGGCTTCCAGGTTCTTGTCCACCGAAGCCTTGTAGGCATGCGCGCGATTGAGCAGCCCCTTGGCCGCGACGCAGGTCAGCAGCCAGGTCAGTTCCGGGATTTCCGGAATGTCCGACTGGCGATAGAAAGTCACGCGCTCCACATCCAGGCCACCGGCCAGCCAGGTGGCGGCGATCTCCTGACGCGAGCGCTGGATGCGCAACGGGTCGTCGCACTTGATCAGCGCGTGGTAGTCGGCCAGGAAGTAGAAGGAGTCGGCATTGCTGTCGCGACTGGCAAGGATCGCCGGGCGAATCGCGCCGGCGTAGTTGCCCAGGTGCGGGGTGCCGGTGGTGGTGATGCCGGTGAGGATACGCGTACGAGTAGTCATGGGTAATCGCTTATCAGACTGCTATCAATTCGAAAGTCGCGGCAGCACCAGATCCTTGAGGTCGGTGAGCTTGCCATGAAAAAAGTGCCCGCATTCTGCCACTTTCAGCAGCTCATGGGGGCGAACAAGCGCGTCGGACCAGTCGTAGACCGCCTGTGGGTCGATGACTTCATCGGTTTCCGGCTGGATCAGGGTCAGCGGGCAGTTCTCCGGCAACTGGTCGCTGTCTCGCAGCCGGGTCACCGCCGCCGCCACCATGAACAGGTGCTTGAGCTGCGCGCCCTGAGCTTCCAGGCGGCCGCCCAGACTGGCGGCGACAAAACCACCGAAGGAGAACCCCAGCAGCGTCAATGGCAGCCCCGGGTGCCGGGCCAGCAGCCACTGAGCAGCGGCCTGGGCGTCATCGACTTCGCCAGTGCCCATGTCGTGACTGCCCTCACTGGCGCCCACGCCCCGATAGTTGAAGCGCAAGGTAATCAGCCCGGCATCCCGCGCAGTACGCTGCAAGGTGGACACCACCTTGTTGAGCATGGTGCCACCCTGCACCGGATTGGGGTGACAGATCAGCGCCACGCCGCGAGCGTCGGGCACCTCCAGATACAGGGCTTCCAGTTGGCCCACCGGGCCGGCAATCACTACAGGGGTTTCACGCATTAGCAAGGAAGGAACTCCGTGACCTCGAAGGGGGTCGACTCGTCTAGCAAATGGTCTGTGCCAATCTATTGCGAGTGAATCGCGGTATACAGCGCAGGTTCGAGCCGTTAACGTAAAGCAAAGCCGTTTATAGAGGAAGGACTCGTGGAACACTCGCTCTTAGTTTGGTTGTTGCCGACTCTTGCCCTGGTCGCGGGTGTCGCCATTGGATTCCTGGTTGCTCGCCTGCTGCCCAATGCCGCGCCTAACCGCACGCAGCGTCAGTTGGACGATATTCAGGAACGTTTCGACAATTATCAGAACGAAGTGGTCACCCACTTCAACAGCACCGCTACCCTGGTGAAAAAACTCACCCAGAGCTATCAGGAAGTGCAGGACCATCTCGCCGAGGGCGCCAACCGCCTGGCCCTGGACGAACTGACCCGCCAGCGCCTGCTGGCCGCTCTGCACTCGGAGTCGGTGCAGGCTCCGCGTGAACGCCTGACACCACCGCGGGACCAGGAGCCACCACGGGACTACGCGCCAAAGACGCCGAATGCCCCCGGCATGCTCGATGAGCAATACGGCCTGAAGAAGTAATACGCCTCAGCCATTAAAAAGCCCGCCCGATCTGCATCGGGCGGGCTTTTTTGTGCCTGGGGTTCAGCCAGCTCGGTCAGGGATGCTCTTAGTACTGCTGACCTTGCTGCTGGTAGGGCTGCTGGTACTGCTGGTTTGGCTGTTGATACTGCTGGCCCGGAATCGCCTTGAGGTTGACCTCCACCCGACGGTTCTGCGCGCGACCATTGACGTCGGCATTGCTGGCAATCGGGTTGTCCGGGCCGGCGCCGCGAGCGGACAGATTGGCACTGCTCACGCCCTGGGACGTCAGGTAGGTCGCCACGCTCTGGGCACGGCGCTGGGACAGGTCCATGTTGTGCTGGCGGCTGCCGGTGCTGTCGGTGTAGCCGACGATCTCGATCTGGTTCTGGTTGAACTCGCGCAGGGAGTTGGCCAGGTTGTTCAGCGGCTGATAGAAGCTGGGAGCGATGTTCGCCGAGTCGGTGGCGAAGGTGATGTTGCCCGGCATGATCAGCTTGATCTGATCGCCCTGACGCTGCACTTCAACCCCGGTATTGGCCATGCTGGCGCGCAGTTTCTTCTCCTGCTGGTCGGCGTAGTAACCGTAACCGGCGGCGGACGCACCCACCACGGCGGCACCGATCAGCGCCCCCTTGCCACGGTTGTTGTGGTCGATGGCGGCACCGGCCAAGGCACCGGCCAGGGCACCCAGGCCACCGTATTTTGCAGTTTTGCTCATGCCCGACGAGCCGCCGTCGGCCTGCCCCTGATTGTCATAGGGGTTAGGCGAAGCGCAGCCGGACAACAAGGCCACAGCAGTAGCGACAACAATCAAACGACGCGAGGTGAACATGGAAAGCTCCTACTTTTTGCATTCTGTGGTGCAGCGGACGTTGGCAACAGACCTTTGCTGGCGTTGGAACACGCGAAACGGCAAAAATTCCGTGAACAGCAGAGCAAATCCTCAGGCCCTCACGAACGGATTCTGACGCATCTCATCCCCCAGGCGGGTGTCTGGACCGTGCCCGGCAACCACCGTGGCGTCTTCGTCGAGGGTATACAGACGCTGCTTGATCGAACGCACCAGGGTGGCCTGATCTCCGCCCCACAAGTCCGTGCGCCCGACCCCACGCTTGAACAGTGTGTCGCCGGCAATCAGAAGCTTAGCTTCAGAAAACCAAAAGCTCATGGAACCCGGGGTATGCCCGGGGGTATGCAAGGCCACGCCGCATCCACAGGCCAACTCTTCCTCATGATCCAGCCAGCGGTCCGGTGAGGGCACCGGGGTAAAGGGCACGCCGAACATGCTGCACTGCATCTCCAGGTTGTCCCAGAGGAACTGATCGTCCTTGTGCAGATGCAAGGTAGCACCGGTCTTTTCCTTCATCTGCCCCGAGGCCAGGAAATGGTCCAGGTGAGCATGGGTATGAATGATGCTCACCACCTTCAGCCCCAGGGCATCGAGGCGGGCCATGATCAAATCCGGATTGCCGCCCGGATCGACCACTATGGCTTTCTTGGTCAGCGGGTCACCGATGATGGTGCAGTTGCACTGCAACGGACCGACGGGAAAGGTCTCGCGGATCAGGCTGGGTAGGACGGCGCTCATGGCAAGGCTCCAGAAAAAACGATCGGCCATTCTGGCACAGCTCGCCGTCACTGCTGACTCAGAACCTCAGTGGCAACGTCTCTTCGCCTTCCAGGGCCAGCAGATACTGCTTGGCTTGCAGCCCACCGGCAAAGCCGGTCAGGCTTCCCGAAGCGCCGATCACTCGATGACAGGGCGCAACAATCGAAATCGGGTTACGGCCATTGGCCGCCCCGACTGCCCGTACCGCCTTGGGGTGGCCGATCTGTCGGGCAATCTGGCCGTAGCTGCGGGTTTCACCGAAAGGAATGGTCAACAGCGCCTGCCAGACCTGACACTGAAACTCGGTGCCGACAAAATCCAGCTCCAGCTCGAAACGCTCACGGTCGCCGGCAAAGTACTCCTGCAACTGACGCTCGGTTTCCCGCAACAGCGGATCATCAGGCGCCTCCTGCAACGGCCCGAGACGAACCCGATTCTGCCGTTCGTGCTCCCAGAGAATCGCCGCCAACTTGCGCCCTCTGGCCACCAGGGTCAGTTGGCCAACAGGGGACGCCATAGATTTGAATACGCAGGACATCTCAGCTCTCCTTCAGTGCGCCAGAGGAGTCAGGCGGGCCTGTCGCGCCGGCCGCACCGCCCTCTCGATAGCCTGCACTGTAAAGGGAGATTCAAGCGCAAGAACCACGTTTCTTGCGTTTGAATCTCATGGCGCAGATTCCGCGCACCGAGCGGGCCCGAGGCTAGTCGTCCTCATCCACCAGATAACAATTGTCACTGCTGCTGCGCTGACCATAGGGATCGACGATAAAGGCTCCACGGCCCTGGCCACATTCGAGCAAGCGCACCGGCGCCAGTTCGCGCTGACTGTCGATCTGCGCATTCAGGCGCACGATGTATACCCCGAGGGAAATCGATACACAGAGAATCAGCACCAGACACCCCACCAACTGATCGGTGTAACGGGCGCCGGCGTCATCAGAAAGCACTGGCGACATAATCCGACCCTATTTGCTCCTTGCCCTGCCCAATCACCAACCAACTCAATGGGCCACCCTGCCCCAGGCGCACCAAAGGCACCCTGGAGGGTAGTACACAGGCCATCAGGACCAGGACAATCATGAGCAACAATAGACCTTTGACCACTGAAGACAGGTTCATGGCAGATGGCGCTCCAGATGAGTTGAACCCCAGCCTAGGCCGCGCGGGGTTAACACTGGGTAAACATCGGTAGAACCCTACCCGACTCCGCTATCCTTCCTCCCCTGAGCGCCTAGGGTCCAGGGGGACATACCCGTGCATATCAACCTGCTGCTGGTCGAAGACAACCTCGACCTGGCAAATACCATCATCGAATACCTGGAAATCAGCGGCATCGTCTGCGATCACGCCAGCAACGGCCAGACCGGCCTTAACCTGGCTCTAAACCAGCACTACGACGTGATCCTCCTCGACATCATGCTGCCGCGACTGGACGGCCAGCAGTTGTGCCAACAGTTGCGCCAGCACGGCAGCCAGACGCCGATCCTGATGCTCACCTCACTGGACGCCCTTTCCGACAAGCTCGCCAGCTTTGCCGCCGGGGCCGACGACTACCTGGTCAAACCCTTCGAGCTGGCGGAACTGGTCGCCCGCATCCGCGCCCTGAGCATGCGCCGCAGCGGCCAGGCCAGCCGCCTGCAAGTGGCCGACCTGATCATGGACCTGACCACCCGCAAGGTCAGCCGCGCGGGCCAGGAACTGCACCTGTCGCCCATTTGCTGGACCCTGCTGGAGTGCCTGATGCGCGCCAGCCCGGAACCCGTGACCCGGGAACGCCTGGAAGCGACCATCTGGGGCGATGAACCGCCGGACAGCAACACCCTCAAGGTGCACATGCACCGGCTGCGCAAGACCGTGGACAAATCCTTCGGCCAACCGCTGATCCACACCCTCCCCGGTATTGGCATACAGCTGAGGTCACATGCGTAACGGTCTGGGCCTGAAATGGGTGATCAGCGGCAGCTTCCTGCTGCTGATCGCCGTCGTCTTGCTGATCTACAGCCTGCTGCTGCCCGAATACAGCGTGCGCGGCCTGCTCTACACCGCCAGCGCCATGATGGAAGAGGAAGCCCAGTACTTCGCCAGGCACTACAAGAAGGACCCCAGCACCCCGCCGCCGCACAACTACTTCTATACCAGCGTCATCGGCAAGGAAGCCCTGCCGGAGAAAATCCGTCAGATGCTGGACACCCCGCCCAGCCTGTCCTTCGGCGCGGTGCAAGTGTTCGGCGACCTGGATTCCGATAACGAGGATGAAGGGCGGGCGGTGCTGGCCCAGCCGCTTAGCGACGGCAAGACCCTGTACATGTACGACGTCGACCACGATCAGGAAGAGGGCGGCGAAGTGGAAACGCCCCTGTCCGACGCCTACCTCGACCGCGAGCTGCGCGGCGTCAACTTCATCAGCCTGGCGGTGTTCGTCCCGGCACTGATCATCATTGCCCTGCTGGTGTGGTGGCTGGTTCGGCCACTGGAGCGCCTGGCCCAATGGTCCTCGACTCTCAAGGATGCGGATGCGGTGTCCAGCCAGCGGCCGAATTTCGGTTTCAAGGAGTTCAACGTGCTGGCCGGTGCCCTGGCCCAAAGCGTGCAGCAGGTGCAGGCCGCCAGCCTGCGCGAAGGTCGCCTGCTGCGCTACACCAGCCATGAACTGCGCACCCCGCTGGCGGTGCTCAAGGCCAATATCGAACTGCTGACCCTGCAATCCGGCGGCGTCCTGCCGCCGCCCCTGCAGCGGATCGAGCGCTCGGTATTGAACATGCAGCGCATCGCCGAAACCCTCCTCTGGATGAGCCGGGAACTGCCTGAAGCCTTGCCAGAAGAAGCCATCGACATGAGCGGCCTGGTCACGGAGTTGATCGAGGAACATCGCTACCTGATTGGCAAACGGGGCATCGAGCTGCTGCTCGATATCAGCAGCACCCCATGCCGCCTGCCACTTACCGCCTGCCGCATTGTTGTCGGCAACTTCCTGCGCAATGCCCTGCAGTACGCTGAAGAAGGCAGCGTAGAGATCAATTTCAACTATCCGCAGCTGCGCATAGTCAATCGCATCCGAGAAGCCAAACCGACGGAAGAGTCCAGTGACTTCGGCTACGGTCTGGGATTGGAACTGATGCGCCAGTTATGCGCCAAGTTAGGCTGGCATATCGAAGTCATCGTCAAGCAACAGCATTTTGCCGTCACCCTGGACTTCGCCGAGGCCCTTGCTAGCACTTCTGCGCCACCGGAAACGCAGGAACACAACTGCGGCCCAAATAACTGAGAACCAAAGAGCCATGAATCTAACTTATTGATTTATATGAACAATGATCAGAAACATAAATTTGACGCCAAAAATAATATCAAAACAATATCAAGCAAATAATTTCTGATGCAAAATCGCCGCCTGTAGCGGTCACACTGGGATGGACCGCAGTTAGTTCGGGTCTTGAAAATGCCTTCTCCACTCACTTCTTCCTCTAGTTGGTCGCTGCAACAACTCACCGGCAATCCTTACCTCGACAGCCTCCTGGCTGGTACGGCGTGGGGATCCAGCGAGTGGAGCAACAGCATTTTCACCACTCGGCTGAGCTACAGTTTCATCACACCATTCCAGTCAGTGTTCGCCCGCAACTATTCCAGTGACAACGAGTACACGGCCAGCTATGCCCTGACCGCCCAACAGAAGATCGCTGTAACTGAAACACTGGGTAAATGGTCGGCGGTAGCCAATATTCAGTTCACCCTGGTGCCGGAAACACCAAGCAATGTGGGTGATCTGCGTTTTGGCGGCTACTCCTACATGGATGATGACGCGGCGGCCTGGGCATACTTTCCCGGCCGCTCGCCAAATGCTGGGGATGTATGGATCAGCCCCTCTACCAATAGCGATATGCCAGTCAAAGGCACTTATGACTACATGACGTTCATGCATGAGATTGGCCATGCTTTGGGCCTCAAGCATCCATTCAGTGCCAGCAGTAGCAACAGCACGATCCTGACGCCCGAACTGGATGACGTGCGCTTCACCTTGATGAGCTACAACAACGCCTATTCCTACGAGCCCACCACGCCAATGCTCCTGGATATCCTGGCGATACAACGCCTGTATGGCGCCAACAAGTTGTGGCAGAACGGCAACACAACCTATCAATGGGCCGCCGATCAATCTGTTTTCGAGACCATCTGGGACAGCGGCGGCATCGATACAATCAACGCCAGCAATCAATTGACCGCAGTAAGCATTGATCTCAATGAAGGTCACTTCAGCACCATTGGTAAAGCTTTTGTCGACCTGAAGAACCAGACGCTGGTCAACAGCGGACTGGCGATAGCCTATGGCAGCCAAATTGAGAATGCGGTGGGATCTGCCAATGACGACACTCTGATCGGCAATACGCTGAATAATGTACTGGACGGTGGCGCCGGCAAGGACACGATGATCGGTGGACTGGGCAACGACACTTACATTGTCGACAACATTGGCGATGTAGTGACTGAGACCAGTGCCCTGTCCAGCGAAATAGACACTGTCCTGTCCTCCGTTAGTTTCACCCTTGGGGCCAATCTGGAAATACTGACCCTGACCGGAAAAGACAATATCGATGGGCTTGGCAATGAACTCGACAACCGCATCACCGGGAACGCTGGCAACAACCTACTGGACGGTGGTGCAGGAACAGACACACTAATCGGCGGCACCGGCAACGACACCTATGTGGTCGACGACCTGAACGATCAGGTTATAGAAACCAGTACCCTAGCCAGCGAAATCGACACTGTTCGCTCTTCAGTCAATTGGACCTTGGGTGCCAACCTGGAAAACCTCACACTGACCGGCAATGCCAACCTCAGTGGCACTGGCAACGCACTGAACAATGTACTGATCGGCAACGATGGTAATAATCAACTCAGCGGCGGCGCAGGCAATGACCAATTGCAAGGCGGTGCCGGCAACGACTACCTCGACGGCGGTGCCGGCATCGATACCCTGATCGGTGGTACGGGCGATGACACCTATATCGTCGACAACCTCGCTGACAAGATTATCGAACTCGAGGGCGAA
>Ga0194135_10001436_pt1 | contig 14244 bp, 15 predicted proteins | sample LitLau_LLRF_2013_FD_134024 | JGI IMG/M metagenome (GOLD analysis project Ga0194135, IMG submission 134024) | Freshwater sediment microbial communities in response to fracking from North America - Little Laurel Run_MetaG_LLRF_2013 (version 2) | ecosystem: Environmental > Aquatic > Freshwater >...
AGCTACACAATATCCCACGGAACTCAACGGCGTTCTAACGTCACAAAAGAATTTTCAGTAAGAATGTGTCTACCCATTCATGAAACTTGTCAGTCTATCCCTCATTGCCAGTACAAAGAGAATTACTTACGTAACGACAGAGCAAGATGATCCCTTTGTTGATCAGAACTGTAGGTAGGAAGGCCCTGTTTTGATCTTCCAGACAAACGTAACGATAAAACTCGACGACCCTTGAAAAAACCAACAAAGTTTTGAGATTTGACCTTGATGGTTGAGACCATTCAATACAAAAGAAACGCAAACAGCTGAGGATAACACGACAGGAAACATAGCACGGTGGAATTGGCAAAGAGATTCAAATGAAATGATAACTTACTGTTTCCGCAAAACGAGAATCACTTCCGGAATATTTGAGCCATGAATAATGGAAACGTTAAGAGTTTCCAGGATCATTGTCTTTGGCACACTCGAATTCTTGTACAAACTGATCAGGGTTAAAAGTATGTCTGAAAGAAAAATTATTTATTTTTAAACAAGAAAGGTCTTTTCGTTTATCATCTTTCTTACGCTTCCAATGAGTCCCCCTGAGGGAAGCAGTGTAGAAATTAACAGTCAGGAGATTCTGGAGTAATTGCATAAATCCAAAACTAAACCCATCTGGCAGGCTTGGATCATTTAATTTGCTCAAGATGAAATCATACAGAGAGTCACAGGAGATGAAAGGCCCATCTGAAAAGAATTCATTTACAATTATTAATTGAAAGGATAATGACAATCATGATAAACTTATATCCGCCTCCGTTCCGTTTGACTTACTGGCATTGGCTCTTTTGACAATGCTCTGGAGGAAATTGAACGCTTGTTGATTGGTTCCTTTGGAAGTGACCACTTGTTCAAAGTATGCTCGTGCTGCATCAAAAACACTGTTCCAGTTCCTTGACTGTGAGAGTGGATCACTCTTTGAACGGGATTGAAGAGAATTCGTGTCGAGTATCTTGGCTAGTTGATCTTCGTCCAGCAGCAACTCGCGCAGGTTTTCCGAACCTCTCTGCATTGACAGGACATGGAACCAAAGAAAAACCATGTATTTTGGTTCGTTCGAGCCAATGATCGTTAGTTAGTTAGTTTGCTTTGAATTTTGATTGATTAGATTACCTTTCGGTCTGGTTGTCTGTTTGAGTACAATTGAGCAAGGGTTCGTTGGAGAGTACTCAGAAGAGTGGAGATATCCATCGTCTCACTCATCAGCGAAGAAACTTTCGATGAACTCTTTCCTTGGCTAAAAGTGAAAGTAATAATTGACAATTTTACAATTTAGAATTGAAAAAGTTCTTGCCTTGCCTTGCCTTCCTTCCTTTGCCTTTCTTTTTCTTCTAATTTTTTCACTTTTGAATTCTGCGGTTAGAAATCCCGCGCCTCAGCGAGAAAACACACATGGGCACAATCACTCAAGGAATCACTCTTTTTTTGATTTATATATAATTTTTAGTCGGTAATTTCTATTTTCAATTCTGATTATAATTTTGGTTTCTTGATTCAATGAATTATATTTTTGTTAACTTGCCTGACTCCGTTGACGGAAATTGAAATTAAGAAAATTGCTTTGGTTTCTCAATTGAAAGAGGCTACCAAATAACTGAGCATGTCAAAGATTCACTACAAATAGATCGCTTTGATTGGCAAAGAAAAATAGCGCTTTGTAAAGCGAATCCAGTACGTTATTCCCAGTACTCACTCATTATAGCGGACTCAGTACGTTTATACCCGGTAATGATTTTAAGGGAACATGGCTGTAACGGACTGATTCCGGAACTCCATTTGAGTACGTTATTAGCATGGCATACTACTATTTTAGCAGTATGCCGTGGTTATAGGAAGGTTTCACTGTAGCCTGTAAAACAGTAATCCATTCTTATTTCTCATCGTCAGATTTTGATTTTATTTTAATCTTCTTGTAAGCATTTGAGACTCAAGTGTAAAAATTTACGGTACAACATTTTGGCAGCGAAATATAAAAATGGTAGATTGTTATCGTCTTCTAGAAAAGGCCGACTTGTTTCTTGATTTCAACCTTCCTCCACTGTTGTAACTTACCGAAGTCCTTGCGGCTCATTTTTAGAAGATTCTATGAGAGAATTGAAAAAAAAATGACCACGGGCTAGTTTTTGTTGATTGCAAAAAGGTCTTACTTCGAATTCGGAATCAATTAGATAATTTTCCAGGTTGAGAAGATCGACACCTTCTGGACGCTCCTGGAGTTCTTCGAGAGTATACTTTTTCTTCTGGAATGCTGCCAATGCAGCCGAGAAAGAGAGAGCACCATCCTTCGATTTCCCGTCCCCAAGATTGGCCTCCCTGGCTTCCTGATTAGTTGACCAATATGGAAATAGACATCGGAACAAAGGCGGCTCCAATCCTGCATAAACCAAGCGCCCTCTCCCATTAATCCGTTTAATCATTTCAACTCCAGTCTCCAGTGCCGCCTTCCGTTCTGCAGCCCAGCGATACTCTCCGGAACCTATGAAAAAAAAGTCAATTCGAGTTCACAGTGACAACAACAATGATGTGAAGATTATTCCCACACTCCATTATGATGCTCCAAGCCTTACCGGTGGAAGTATTCTCGTTTTCCTCATCTCCTCGTGGTAACCACCCATGCCATAACCAGGCGTCTGATCCTTGCGTAATCAGGAATAGACCTGCGAAACGGTTAAAGATTATGATCGATCAGATTTGAGCTTTGACATGAAAAAAAATTGAGCAGAGGAGGGTAATCGGAACTCACCCGGTTGGCGCACGTTGTACAGATCCTCTTGGAGAAGTGGAAATGACTGAACCACATTGGCCTTTCGGTGTGGACTCAGGAGCGGTCTCGCCTCTAAAACGCCGTTGAGACTTGTAAAGTAGAAAGTTGTGATTTGACTAGAACTGGAACCCGTTTGTGCCCTGAGAGAGGTGTAGGATTCTCTCCACTCCATCTCAGTCTTGACTCCCATTCTCTCCCAAACTTCTTTCGTTTCCTCTCCTTCGTTCACTTCAGCCAGTCGGAACAATATGGGGAGGGAAAATTCCAACGGGGAACTTGAAATGTATTTGGCACCATTTTGAGCAATCTAAAGAAAGAAAAATCTGTTTGTAAAATTAACGATTGCTGGTGAGTTGAAAACGTTCATATACCTTTTCGGTAACGATGGATGAGTGGCAGCCATGCCAGAGGCAAACGTTGCCCTTTTCTTTGTCAACAATGAGAAAGGAACCTCTGCTTCTGAAGGATGATGGGTGTGGAGGAACTTCCACAAAGTGACCTTCCCCAGCGACGCACCCCACGGTAACATACAAACGGTGATCTAAAGGATACCATACAATATCATCTGTTGTGAACTCATGAATTCAGGAGGTTCTTTACTTTTCTGTTTGCAGTCTTCTGGTGATCCTAAATGAATGAACATTAGTCCATGGAAGAGAGCAAGGAAGGCTGGTGGCTCGCGACCTTGTACCACACGGATCTGTAAAAGAACTTTTGAGCGTGATGGAGCGATACGGATAACATCAATTTACGAATAAAACACCCACCTGAGGAGCTTTTTCTTCGTCTAATTCAATTGTGAGCAAAGCAGAACTCCCCTGCTCCGTAGCTTTAGAATCTTTCCCATGCCAAAAGAAGTACGCAGTGCGGGGACGTCCGATAACTCCGCCATGTTTAGATTGGTTCCCCTTTAAGTCACGCCCAACTTGCATTACGCTGTAGTGCCATCTCACCACGTATGTTTCAGTGGAATAGAAGTGGCCCAGTGAGTCGGAATCGATTGCCGTCTTTGCAAATTCAGATATCCTCCATACGTTTACATCCAATGTAGTGATCGTATAATGACGATTTTCCTGCATTAAAAACAAAGTGTGAATAAGGCAGGCATCACTGTAACCACGAAATATAGATGGAAACAAAATGCCCGTACCCTTTCATCATGCACTTCCGAACCACGGGAGACGTTGAATGTTTCCAACTCCAAAGCAGGGTCTTCAATGTGGATCACGGCATCGAGCATTTCGTCAACATTACACGCGGAGTAGTTAAAACCCCCGTCCTTTCCACTCGATTCACTGACTGTTTTCACCCGAATGAGCTTCCCACTATCGTCGGGCCAGTCAAAGAATTTCTCAATGAAAAGAATCGGTTCCATATGATGTGTGACACGCTTCAACCAGCACCACGGTGGACGCTTATCACCAATGATTAGTGATCCCAGCGGACTGAACTCGTGACCCACTTCGGAAAAGTTATACGAATCCTCAAACATTTCACATGCAAGGCTGGTCCCAGTGCGCTTCAGTTGAGGATCGGCACGAGAACCCGACCAAATATACATTTCCGAACCGAAATCAAATACCAGCACCTTCATCGAAGAAATTAATTGAATTATAATAATCGCTTATTACTATTTTAAAATCAGTGCTTAGGAAATTGATAGTCTCACTCTATCCTCTTTCAGCATGGAAAACTTAGGCTGTGAACCCCATCCACCTTCACTCAACACGGGAATGAGCTCTTCTTTGACTGGATCGACTTCGAAGATACGATTCGTCCGAATGACTCCAGTCTCGTACTCCTCATCTGCTTGGTCTCCAAGTTTCTCATCCAACAATGTCACAGGATTGTCACTACCCAGAGCATTGAAAAAGTTCTTGGTGTCCTTTCTTTCCTTCAGAATTGGTTCTTCGATTGTGATGATTTCTGAAATGGAGCTCAAATGCGTCCCCAAATCCCGTTTCTGAACCAGATGTGTTAAAACATCCGCCAATTTATTTCTCTCCATCCGATTCGAGAATTCACCAATGTATTGATAAACCTGTACCAGACAAAATCAGACAGCTTTAACTCACTATTCGGGTGTATTCTCATAATTAGTAATCATGCAAGCGGAAACGGTATTTCCGGCATTTTCCCTCACCAAATCTTTTGTAATGAGAATAAAACAGTCCCCAGAACTGAGACTGGAGACCAGAGGTGGGACGAGACGAATCTGAACAAATCGTTTTCCTTTTATACGAATCAGCATCGGGTAAGGAATTTCTTCTTTTTTACGTTCTGAATCACCCCGTTTCAGTCTCACTGCCGTAAAATCCTCTTTGCTGACGAGACCAGCCAGAGCTTCAATGGACAAATGACTCGTTTTCGAAACTAAAGTGGGAGGAACACAAAAAGTGCGAGATAATTATTATTAAGAAATGATACCGACGAACTTTACAATAAATGTGGAAGTATGCAGTATGCCGTGTAGCAGCAGCAGCAGCAGCAAAAATTGGAAAGACACAAACGCTGTGCTTTCAGAAAGTAACGACACATTTGACGAGACAGAAAGACGTAGAATAGAAAGCAGAGGCAAAATAGACAAGTTTATTATAATTTATTGTTCGGTTACATACGATTCTCAACTTGAATGCGTTTTTTGAGTTCCTTCTCCCGTACTTCCGGTTTCATTTCCGTGTAGGATTGTTCTTGGAGACGAGATGCTAAGGATTTGATGGGATTCCGGGCAGCAGCATGACTTCGATTCACTCTCACATTTCTTCGAACGCCTAGAAACTGTCTCTCCCCGACTTGAATTTCATCAAACGAAATGTTCGTGGCAGGAGTAGCAGGAGAGCCCGTGACAGTCACTGATGGAAAGAAACTGCGAAATTCCTCATTATCATTTGAACTCACGTTCCGAGTTACGCGTTCTTCTGCTGAGGGTTCCACAGAAGGCTCTATAAACAAAATTTCTCCAATTTCATTTGAGATTGAAATACGAGATCTCTGAATTAATCCTGTTGTTATTAGGATGATTTACTTGGGACGGGTGAGAGTGGTGGCAATAATGGAAGCTTCTTTCCAATGTTTTGTACGCGCTTCTCAAGTTCCGCCCTAAGTCCTGGCGTTTTGTTACTTTTACTTGCAAATGTGGTTGGGGTGAGAATGTTTACTTCTTTTGATTTTTTCTCCATCAAAGTTGAACTCTCCTTCAACTTTCCTGCTTTTTCCAATTTTGATTGAACGGTCAACTGAGATGCATCATTCTCTGACACCCTCTGTTTCCAACCGGCTTGTGATTTTTCGAGAAGGGTGAGACGATTTGCTACGACACTTGGGGAGTCCTAGCAGGAAAATTGATACAAATTAATCTTCAATTACGAATGACAAGCACATCAGTTGGCCTCAACTTAAAATGAAATAAAATCATTTTAAATTGGTACACATACCTTATTGTTGGCTGCAATTTCAATGTTTCGGTGATTGTCTGATTCATCCACCAGAACTTTCTTCATGATAGGTTTACAGATTCGCTTTTTCCAGTTCATTTCCCCATTAGTCTTCAACGCAGCAATTTTTGCCGCAATGGTTCCACTCTTCTCACAAAGGACAGCGTCCTCCTCCATTTCACCAATTTCGTAATTTGGACTTTTTACTCGTTTTTTCAAGAAACTGTAATGAAATTTTACAAAATAGAAAACCGCACAGTTAAAATTGAATAACAAATAGCATAAGTATTATTATTCAAATTAGCCAACCTTAACCGCATTTTCTATTTTCCTAACAATACGTTATCTGACAATGGGACTTAACTAAGAACGACAGTGACAATGATGCTAATATTCTTTTCCTGAATGGAGCAGACAAGAAGGAGCCAATCACCACACTACTCATTTTCCCACAACAATACACTTATAATGCCTCCCACGGAACAATGAGTAGGGACGATGCCAAGAGACGCCTACTGAAAGACACTAAAAAAGCCAATGAACCGTCGTAATGGGTTTCAAGTTAACAGCAGATCAAATCAAGAATTACACGAGACACGACCCCTGCCTTCCGTTCACTAGTTTCGAGTTGCATTGTTTTGCAATAACAATGAACATTAAGTTGCTAAAATACCACCATGACTTCCCCTGCCCTACTTCACTGTTCTCAAATGAGAACCAGTTTTGCCTTCTCATTATGCAATAAAGGAAAAAGGGAAATAGCATAACGGCACTTCCCTTTTGTTATTTCTTTGAAACTATGAATGCCGAATCAATGAGATTGCATTTCATCAATTAATATAAGACCCTCCCTACCTTCGTGATGATAGTGTGGGACGAGAAAACGAGGTAATGAACACATAAACTCCACCCAATCAACACTCGTTTTCGGATTCCGTATGCGTAAAAGTTTCAACAATCGAAACAGAACAAGATCACAAAACATCACAATTCAAATTAAAAGGCCCGAATTAATCCACCACTACCGCCAGCCAGCATCCTTCGCATGGGAGTAGAAACTGGAGACTCATATAACACAAACACTACCGAAACATACTCACATACGCGATGCAGATGCTGTGGTGAATTAAATTCCTGGAAGAAAATCACGAAGATTTCAATTCTATACTTGAGGAAGAGGAAGGAACAGCTTTTTGACGCCTGGCTGCACGTTGTAATGATCTCACATGAAAAGAGTCCAAACTTTGAGAGATAACAATAACAGTAGCAAATAAGCAGCAGCACTTAATTCGCAGAGGGGAAAAGAGACGCCTCTTCTGAATCCTAGTTTACAATGGCAATGGAGTAAAATGCACAGCAGCTTTGGGAAAAGGAACCAATTGCAAAAAAGAACAATCGAAAAACGACGTTATTTGCACAAATTGTCTCTTGTATTGTAAAGATCATCGGGATGGAAATGGAACGCCTGGGATTTGTGAGAGAACATAAGGTATGCCACCACCAAAACCAACTAAACTATAATGCCACAGCCACAGTAGCCTTGAAACCGTAAAAAAGTACTGCTTGGGTCCCAACGCAGCACACGGTGGAATGAGCAAGACCTACCTGCCATATGTTTCTACGTTGTTCGGGTTTGCAATTTGGGAATGAGACTTTCCCAAATCTCCATCCCCTCCAGTTTGTCTTTCTAAAGGTCAGCGGGATAAAATGCTCAAATCATTCCTAACAGACAAATAACACGAGGCGTCAACTTATACGCTCCTCAAGGAAGCTATTATCAGAGAACAAAAGGATTCTTATCACGTAATCATTGATTTCTCTGTTAACCTTCATTCAAATTTAAACACTCCTCGGCAAAAAAATGTATATGTTCGCCTAAGCAGTTAATCTCAGAAACTGTTCCAGAAACACACTACTCTCCCTCCTCTTGCCAAGGTGAATTAAAACAGTAATAATTGGGAACTCAATGGAAGAGAAACGTACCTTTGCTCCTCGTGATCCATCGGCTCATCCTCATTGGACGAACTCAGGCCCGCCCCAACCCGGCAATCCAGTTTCTCCCGCATGCCTTCGTCGCTTACAAGCGAAGACTCAGATGTTACTGAAGAGGTATAAAAACAGAAAGGGAATGGGGAATGAAACAAAGTGAGGCAAAATCCGGAATGAAATTCATGAATTAAGGTCCATTACCTCCGACACAGTCTAGTTCCTTTCCACCCTTGACTGATTGCAAGTCAAATGCATCAACAACAACCTCTTTTGACTCACGCGGTCCACTTCCAACGCCTGAAATCATAACAATGGAGGACTCAATCATTTTCAATTTCAAGATAACTCGGGGATAGATAACCCGAGATGCGTGTCGTGAGGACCTGGGATAATTTAAATTAGCATTACATTAATAATAACAACTGATTCTTGAGTCTTTACTTTCACGTTTCTTTGTTCAATCTCCGCCGCACTCTTTCCAAAGGCAATAATAAAATTTTGGCTCTTCGGAATGAAATAGAATTCAATTCTGTATCATAAAGTTAACGCAAGGTCATCTCTCCTCTGCAGTAATTAAAAGTAAGGAAGCAGCAGGCTTAAACAGTAAATCATAAGAAATCAAAAATAGAAGAAAGCATCTAAAAAGTTACGAAACAAGAATTTACAGTCTTGAATACGGAAATGCTCCATGCTGGTTACTGGTTGCGTCTGGAATCGGCGAGAAGTCACAAACCGTTTCGTTGGCCGAGCGTATGAAGACAGTGACGGTGGTGTACTGGCCAAATTGTTGAACAGGCGTACTCGCTCCTGTAGGCTCAACTTGGAGGGATCATCCTCGGAGGATGATGACATGACAGCAGTAGAAGAATTCGAATTGGGCATGGTCAAGGTTTTTGTAGTATTCACTTGCTCCGCTGGAAATGCATGGGAAAAGTACAAGTAAAAGTATAAACGTAAACGAGCAAATGAAATAGAAGAAAAAGAACAAAACAGCGCAAACAAAATTCTGAGTAGTAAGGTAAGGAAATGACAATCACGTTGGCAAACCCATTCCGCTTAACTGTTCGGAGTTCGGATGACCTACCTGGAAGCACCGGTGCTGGCAGTGGATAGGAGCTTCCCACCGATGAGCTTCTTGGAATCCTCCCTAACTTCCTTCCTGACGCTTCAGCAACATCCATGGTATTCCGCTGACTCAGCTCCCCAAGCATGGAGCCAAGGAGTTCTTTTGGTTCGTTCATGATGTTGCTCTTCAGTTGTTCAATAGGAATGGCGCTTATTTGTTGCTGGATCAGTTGGGAGGCCTTTTCAATCTCGTCAAGGGTCACTGGCTGCGTTGCATGACGTTTGTCCATCCGATTCGAGCCACTTTCTCGCTCCATTTGTAAAAATATTGAACGCTTCTCAGCCACAGTCAGTCCCATGATGATGTCCTCTTCACTGTCCGTTCGCCGAAGATTCCTCTGCATTTGTTGACTACTGAGAGTGCTTAGGTCGTCCGTACTGACGTTTTCAGGATTCGGAAGTGACGCATGACGGATTCCAGAGTATCCAATGTTTTCTGCTTGAATTCTGCGGACAAATAATTATGCATTACCTCACATTGATCGCAACTATTCATTTTTTCCAATCTTAGCCGAATAGGTGTTGTCTGACCGTTGGAAGATCAATACTCAAATGTAATGAAATTGAATAGAATTGAATTGAATCCAATGAGCAAAGATGCACTTTTCTTAAGGTTAGCATAATTATTAGCATGAGTTTATAACAGTGGAGGAATTAATGTGCAAGTAAAATTTTAAATTGGTCTCACTTACTCTTTACGAGAATGTTAAATCCGCTTACCACTTGTCCTGAACAAAACCTTCAAGATTTTAACTGAACTGAGCATAAAAATAGATTTACTTCATATCACATCTTTGCATCAACATTTGAGCAGAGACTCTTTTTTTTTGGAAGCAATCCAAGGAGAATTGAGACAAACTTTTTCTCAGCTATGGGAAAGATCCCAATTTCAAGTGTCGTTCACACATTGAAGCGATGCCATAAATAAAGACGTGAATGGATTTAACATTTATCGCACGGAAGACTCAAAATGTGTGAGAGAATTGACAAAAATGGAACTAATTTCGTGACAAGCATAGCTATATCCGCCCACACGATACAAATAAAGAGCTGAGCTGAGTAGATTTCGAAATCCAAACGTCTCTTTGTCTCTATACCATCTACCTATTTCAACTTTGATAGTAAAATGTGTTTACGTGTGTAGGAATGCGTATAATTCGCAGGCTAAACCACATTCACAATCACAAACTCCCACATTAATATAATTCCCTGTCATGCTTCAAGCTAATTTGTTATTTAACTGCACGGCTAAGATTCAATGCAGGACTAACCATACTTGGATATCTAATGAAAATTATAGCAACTTCAGAAACCGCGAAGTAACCAACTATTTATTCAAGGGGAGCGTGTGTGCGTTACGCCACCGGCAGCGAACCAACTTAAGGATTTGGCGTTGTGCCTTGTGAATAAGAGTTTGTAAGGGGGAATCCCGCGAGTCCGAGTCTACGAGAGAGGCATAAGACAACTTTCCCACCTTTCACCCGCATGCAACGAAGAAGAAAACCGGAAAAGGGGAGACCGTGCATACTTGTACCATCGATTCTAAGAATCGTCCCGACCCTAGACACTGACCAGCCATAATAGATTTGCGTGGTGGTGTTTAAAAAATGGCAAAAACTAACCTGTCCATATTGGTGTCGTAGAGTGAGTCTTCCATGGAATAGTAATTAGGCGAGCCCTTTTTCAACATTCCTTTCAGGATGCTGCGTCCCATCTGCAAGGGTTCCTCAAAGTCCCATGGCCTTTCATCCACTTGAACAGATTTCTTGAGAATTGGCCGAATATTGGCATCATCAAGGCCATCTGAACTGGAAGAATGAGAGTGGTCCCCGCGGAGTGAATTTTTCTTCAAAATTGGTTTTGGACTTATCCACTCAGTCTCGTCCAAGTCCTCAGAACTGGATTTCTTCTTCAAAATGGGCCTAGGCTCGGGACTCACACAGTCAAGTGAATTTGTGGATAAGGAGTTAGCACCACGGATGAGGGTTGAGCTGTCGTAGGATAGTTTCCGTTTGAGTATACCATGTAGTGAAGATTCTGGAGATGGACCTGTACTTCCCAGAGATGAGCGACGGTCCTTGAGAATTCCAGACTTCTGATCACCTAAAATTCAAATGATAAACAAAATGAATGAGAGTAAAGTCGAAGAGGGATACGGCCGAGGAAAAGACAGATTCAGTTCTCTCTCTGCGGAAAGTTTTAATCTTACTATCATTTTGCAGATCTTTGAGACGAGTCTTGAGGATACGAGTGGGTAAATTTTCCACTGACCAGTATCCAGTTTCTGTATCACAGAGGTTGCTCTCAGCGCTCTTTGCACGGGGAATTGGCTCCGAGATGCCAGTAACAAGGCCAAAGGAGACACTGGCTCCGCCGGACGAATGATTTTCATCTTTTCTCTTCAGGATAGATGGTTTCTGCTTTCGACATGTAGCTGCATTTTGGTTGTCATCAGTCAACTGCTCTCTTGGTTGTAGAATTAATGGAATATTTGGCTTTGTGAGAATTGTTTTTTTGGTAAAGAAAGATAACGTCCTGTCCTCGGCATTTTCTATCGAATCTGTAAAATATTGAAATTAGTATAATAACATTCAGCGTCTGTCTATTCTTCTTTATACCTGCTATACCAATTTCCAAGGTGAGATCATGCACATTCCCTGGTTTGGTTTCCTACATTATTACACCATGATTACATGACACATTACTAACATTGATTTGGGATTTTCTTAAATTGAATATAAATACCCGTTTGGAATCAGGGATAGCTGCATCCGCTGGTGTTGGCACTGGTCCTGCTTCGTAAGAACACTGATAGGCAGAATTTGGATTTCCTTCGTGATATCCTTGGTCCTTGGAAATGACGATGGCCCCGGCACGTTTCGCGAACCCTGATTTTTATTTTAAGAAAGATATGAAAGTTAAACGAAAATTAAATATTGGTAGCATTGTAGCAAGGTCGCCGTACCTAAACCTGAAACACGTTTCTCCGATCCATAAGATCGGCGATACTTGCTAAACCGATCGAAGGAATCTGAATCGTCTATGGTTTTTAATCGTAACTCCGTTTCTTTTTCGTGCTTCTTTCTTAGGACTTCTTTGAGTTGTTTAATGCGCTCAGATTTATCAATCCTGGCCGAATCACACATTCTTGATCGTGTTTGTTTGCGTTAGGGCTGAAGCTGAAAAATTAACACTTACAATTTGATTTAATTAAAATGACTAAAATTTCCAATTAATTGAAATCCTTACCACGCAGTGTCATCGTTTGAAAAATTGAATTTACTCCTCTCATAACTAGCCAATTTTAACTGAATTTTAATTGAGGAGCAAATCAGCTGTCTATGAACGGAATTGAACTTATTCTTTTCTTTGAATTTGAATCGGATTTGGATACCGCAAATTTGAGACGCGAGATGTCAGAAGGTGGGTTCTGGGTGTCTTAATTAGGATTTCAATTTACCAAGTTAATATTCTGACTGACCTGTCCAGAATGAATGCCCACCCAGATTGATTCATAGTTTATCACTTAATTTATTTTGAAAGGGGAATGCTAAAAACAATTCTCCTACTCGATTCAATTTGAAGTCCGCGAGACTGATAATTGATTATTTTATTATTGAAAAGATAGGATACAATCTCATATTTATCGAATCCTCAATCGTCATACACGGATTTTTTTTTTAATTAAAATTGTCACTGAATGAATTTGGGCGATCAAAGTTTCATTTATATGGATTTATTAAATAAAACTGTTTTTACAAAGTTAGGAGTAAAGTAATGAAACTGATTAAAGATGAATACCGATACACAAAATAAGGCCAAAAAAATATGCCCAATGAACGAAATAAAAGTATTTAATGCAGTTATAATAAAAATGATATATCCATATATTTACAACAGAAATACATACTTCCAATTTGTTATAATCATAAATCTATAATAAATTAGCATTATTCAGTCTCTATACCAAATCTATTACAAAACCTATCATTTATAGCGTTAATAAAATTATGTTGCCCCTCAATATGGACTACTGACGATTTAAGAATCACCCTAAATGATAGTGGCATTCAAATCTCTAATCTTGTGTTTATTCGCGTATGCTGAACAGTTTCGGTTTAATCTGGCATCATCTAACAATCGAGAACTAATTGACAGCATTTCACTCAAATCTGACATGACTGAATAATAATCGTAGAATCGCATGGAGAGTATTTCTTTTAAATCTGACCTGACTGAATTAAACTTCGTAGAAACTAATTGAGACCAGTTTTCTCAAATCTGACCTACCAGTTTTCTCAAATCGGACCTGCTTGGATCCAACATCGTAGAATCTCACGGAGAGTAAATCTATCAAATCTGACCTGATTGAATTAAACATCGTAGAAACTAATGGAGAGCGTTTCTCTCAATTCTGACTTGAATGAATCAAACATCGTAGAAATTAATGGAGAGAATTTCTCTCAAATCTGACCTGATTGTACTAAAAATCATAGAAACTAACGGAGAGCAGTTCTCTCAAATCTGACCAGACTAAATTAAAAATCGTAGAAACTAATGGAGAGCATTTCTCTCAAATCTGACCTGACTGAATCAAAGATCGTAGAATCTAATGGAGAGCATTTCTCTCAAATCTGACCTGAATGAATTAAACATCGTAGAAACTAACGGAGAGCATTTCTCTCAAATCTGACCTGACTGAATTAAACATCGTAGAAACTAATGGAGATCATTTCTCTCAAATCTGACCTGACTGCACTAAAATCGTAGAAATTAATGGAGAGCATTTCTCTCAAATCTGACCTGACTGAATCAAAGATCGTAGAATCTAATGGAGAGCATTTCCCGCAAATCTTATCAGAATAAATTAAAAATCGTAGAAACTAATGG
>Ga0194135_10001437_pt1 | contig 14244 bp, 16 predicted proteins | sample LitLau_LLRF_2013_FD_134024 | JGI IMG/M metagenome (GOLD analysis project Ga0194135, IMG submission 134024) | Freshwater sediment microbial communities in response to fracking from North America - Little Laurel Run_MetaG_LLRF_2013 (version 2) | ecosystem: Environmental > Aquatic > Freshwater >...
AGAAACTTTACTACTGCTGATTCGTGTCAGTAAACAAAATTAAGGATACATGCTTGAGTCAATCACAATTCACAATCGTGGATGAACAATAAAAAATAATCGATCCCATGAACCTTTAACACCCATTGTCACCTACCTACCCACCTAACACATATGAATTATGCATCTGGTTAAACTTTTGTCAAAAAATTGTTAATTACTAACCTGTATTGGAACTTTTTATTTAATAAAAATTAAATTCCACACCATTTCATGCATTTGAGTTTCGGCACATCAGACCTATAAATGAGTTTTTCAGCATTAATTGCAACAAATTGTAGCTACAAATATTACTAGTTTTGCATATGTGAAGGTCATAAAATCTTCTTAACTAGAATATATAACTGATTAAAAATCACACGAACAATTTATTCCTCAATCAAATCAAGAGAAACTTGCTTGGTGCGACATTTTAATATACTAGATGAGGCACCTAAGGCCTAAGATTAGTCAGATTAACAAGAGAAGATTTATCGTTTTCTTGATCGATTTTGCCAAGAACTGAGCTGTATTTCGACAAATTCGATTTCATAGAGAATTGTTTAACTTATGATTTGATTAGCTATTACTTGATTCTTTTGATGACATTGCTGCTGTAGCTCTCTCGCTCTCTCAAAAAAACCTGGAATCTCTATCCTTGACCACAATGTCAATTAGCCATGCACCTGAAGTAGAATACGTCGTACAAACAAACAAAGACATTAAAGAAATTGATTCGGGATCGTCTCCAGTTTCCCCCTCCATTTGTTCAGGAATTGAAGGGCCTAAAATGTCTGAAAGTCAGAGCATACAAGATTGATTGATTGATTGATTGATTAGCTTTATTCAAGTGTCATTTCATGTTCAATTATAAAAAATTGTTTTTCAACAAGTGACACATAATATAAACGTCTATAATCTAACTAATAAAAGTTGTACAGACACTTGCCAGGATATGCCATGAATGAAGAAGACCTGGAAAATGACGTAACAACTTTACCACTCTTGTTCATGCATAGTAACCACCATCAATTCAAGGTTTGTGATGTCGAAGATAGTGCACTTTGAGCTCCAGATTTCAGTTCAACTTTCCCATGGACAAAGAAAATTGCTCCTGAAAATCGCTAAGTCTTTTGGACCTATAGATTTCGGGTTAGGAAATTGGTGCTAACTAATTGTAAGTAAAATTAATAAGACTGCTCTCGTTCATCAACTTTATTGCATGGGGAACCGTGAAAGTATTGTTCATATTTTAGAAATTCACGTATTCCATTAATTCTTTGTCTAACATTCGTTGAATGAATTCGTCAACAGTAATAACAATAATAATAATAATAATAATCACAAATCCAGTCAAGATTTATATTAATCATGGTCGCAAATCCAGTGTTGAAAACTCGGAATGGGAGAAGTCTTCTAATTATAGAGCAGCTTATCTGATAAGGACTTGGTTAACAAGGTTGGTCCATCTTTCCTTGCGTTTCTCTCTATGATCAGAGTTTGTGCGAGCTTCCGATGCTTTGGGTGTGTCGACTTCATTGCAGAAACAATTAACATTAAGTCAAACACATCTCTTTGCGCTGCACTCCCTCCGATGTTTTCCAATCGATATCTTAGAGGTTCCAATAAATTCACTACTTCAGAGAATCGACCATCTCGGTACTCGATGAAGGATTTGAGCAACTGACGACTGATGGAAGAGTTGGACGTAACAAACTCCATAGTAGAGTTATCTAAAGTATCTAGCAAGTCAGTCATTTCTGTGTCTTCTTTGAATGTTTTCATGTAAGCCATCATTTGGTGACTGTCGTTGAATATGGACAGATGATTATGACGAAGTGCTTTGGAAATTTCTTTTGTGCTTCGCACTGTAGAGGGAGATATCCTGTTTTAATGTCAAAAACAAATAAAAATAATCCGCTGTCGTATGCAGTAATAAGTAGATACAATTAAAATAACATAATAGGAGTCAATTACTTGTGTATCTCATCGTCAGGAATGAGCATTTGGCACCGAAACAGTAAAGATGCAGAGTCATAAAGGTCAAACATCGTTTTTCCTCTGATGGCTCTTGGAAGAATTTTATTGTCCAAAATAGAAATAGCAGAATCCCATTCTTCATTCTCCAGATGGAACAGCGCCATGTGCCAGTGATTGTGACGAGCCAAGAAATTGACTTGTTCCCAGTCTGTCATCGTATCGTTCATAAATCGGAGACCTTCTCTTGTCTGTCCTTTCATTTCATGGACGTGAGCAATTGTATGAGTTGCCCATGCATCAAAGCGGTTTTCATCGAGCGATTTGTTGGCGTATTTTAATGCCTTTCCGTAATCAGACGTCTCTTCCAATCCAAAAGCGTACAAACCATAGACATAGCTACACATCGAGAGCTAGAATCAATATCTTTTCCGGAAAATTATGAATAAAATCAAGCACAAAAATGTCATACCTGGTAAGAGGAGGGCGCTTAGCTTCCCATACTGGTAAGACACGGGCGATATTATCTCTGTACTCTGGAAACCTGCCTAAGAACAAATAAGTATCGGCCGCCATCCTCAGAGCATGAACATCTGTAGGATGATCGAGCAAAATAGTCTGCCAACTTCTTGTGGCTTCTGTTATACGTCCTTCAGCCCATTGGAGAACTGCCTGGATATGAAGCTCTTCCCGTGGGGTAAGGTTATTTGGTCGTTGTTGGTTCAAAAAGACGGACAACGTTTCATATTCTTTTTTAAGCTCTACATCGGATGATATTGAATCAGCCATTCCCAAAAAGTTTAATCCAAGATTGAACGCTCGTCCAAGAACTACACATGAAAAGAAATGATTACTTAACTTTTACAACTGACTCGGGGGAAATTACGCAACCACTACTCACGGAAGTTCGGGTCAGCGTTGTACATTTGGGAACAAGTCGACGCAAGTCCTCCCATGGACGGATCATCTTTCCAGCTGACAAACTACAAACAAATTCAAGCAAGAACTTTTAATAAATATTGTATATAAATCTTACATCCTTATTACATGAAAATACAATTAACTTCAGTACCTGAGTGAGACAAGAGTCATACAATTTCGCAGCTTCATTTGAAGAAGTACTGAGGGTAAGACCTTCGTCTTTCCAAGCCTGTAGTTAATATTTATTCTATGAGTTCACTTCAAGCTGAGAAATTATTGATTTGGATTTGTAGGAGTAAAAAACTCTTTTACCTGGCAATCCCGCATGGACCCTGCACGCATTTTTGGAAGCAGGAAATCACAATGAAACTCTAAAACAGGTGAATTGAATGTAACAAAGTACAAAGTAACTTGTGTACACTAGTGTACAGTTGTACAGACTGAAATAGCACTCTAATAATCCCGATTGACGCAAACGTTTCAAAAGTATCGATGCACACACATTGACAAGTGTATAGTAAGTTTGTGTTTCGTTTGACAGGTAATCAAACCACTTGATGATGAGTCAGTCAATCTAGTTATTATTAAAAGTCGTATTGTTTTGCTGCATAATAATGTTGTACTTTGATTATGAGAGAGTGAGTGTGAACAGAACACAATTCAGCAGGTCCTGAGCATGTTCATTTCTGTGTATGTATACGTGCCGACTGGAGTTGTAGTATTAGCCTCTCTCTATTTATCGGTTATGATGATGACCTTCAATTACTTGTACAACATTCTGTAGACTCTGGACTACACGCGTATTATCGCTCTCTTCGTACCTGCACTGTTTGAGGTATTATCATTGTCTGTCATTCATCCATACATGAACATGAATTTGTGTTTGTGTGTGTACTCAGGTCATCTTCAAAGGAAAGACCGAAAGATGTATATCTTAGGAAGACTGTATGTTATGTTCTTGTAGGATTTTAGCAGTCAATTCAGCCAATTGTTATGTAGGAAATCTTATATTCCGCTTTCACTAATATACAGAGCATATTCATGGATTTGTTTTGCATACACATCCGAGCTTCACGAGACTGTTGTGAGCAGTACACTAACAATAAGTAATTCATATGCACATAAATGCAAAATGTCTTAATTGTAAAGAAGTCCGTAACATGCACTAGTGTGCAGCAATAAATAAATTCCGCAACATGAACAATTCCATTGTACTGCAAGGAATCTAGGTTAGGTAATATAGTTTCAGAATAAGACTATTGTTTGGTGTGTATGATTCTCGTGTTTATTAACTTGTCACAAAAATGAAGAATGATCATATTTTAGAGCTTCAAAATAAGAAGATACAATGACTGGTTTATTCTTACAATTTACAAAATTATTCTAAATCATCGGCGTGAGACTCGAGTGTCAATTCTTGAATTAATAAAAATCTATACTGTACAAAGAACTTTCTTAATTAATTAAAAACCTGGAATAAAAATGTCCTCACATTTAGTGTTAAAAGAATCTATCAGTATAGGGATAACATACAAAGTACATCACGCGTATTGTCTGTAATATTCAATATTTAAACAGAATGATATCAACGAATAAGATACACCAAGATTGAAACTTTAACATCCACAATACACATATCATTATTATTACACTGGATATATCTGGGTAAAATTTTCAGAAGGGAAATAATCTCAGGCCTTCATTTATTTATCGAACAAACACAATCCAAACGTCTTTTATGTAAAACTAATGTCACACTCATCTCGTTCAAAACACTTTCGTTTTTATAAGAAAAATCTTAATACCACAAACGCATTCATGCGCGTCACATATTGTCTTCAACACGATTACAGAATTTGAGACTAAAATGATTTAAAAAACACTGATACATAAAAAATCCACCATGATTTATATGTAAGAAAGTTAAGAGGCTTTGTTGCTGAGAGGATCCAAAGATTCCAGAGGAAAGTCGTCATTAAGAATACCCCGGCTGAATCCGAGTTTCATTTCTTCGATCTTCTTATCCAAGAACTGCAAAGCATTATCAATCTGCTGCGGTTGAGCTTTAATGTTGTTAGTCAAATTGTTTTGACTGGTGAGAGTCATGTTGCTCAGACTCAATTCACTGAATCCATTTGTAAATCCGTTGAGGTTGATGTTGTAATTGGATCCATTATTGGTCATGTTATTATTAGAGTTCATAATGGTCGGCGTAGTCAAATTGTTAGACTGCGTGAAGGCATTAAAACCATTTTCAGAAAATCCATTCATCTTGTTTGTTTCGTTTACACTTTGCTGCTGCTTATTGTTATTTGAGAAATCAGGCATTCCGAATGGATCTGACGCCGTGAAAAATGGATCTGTGCTGAACACGTCCGACGATCCATTCACGAGACTTTCATTTTTGCGACCCTTTGGTGGTGGTGAGACTGTTAAAAACAAAACCAAGTCCATATAATTAGGTAACTGTCACGTTTATGACTTTCAATCGTGAATTGCGTAATGGTTTTTTAATGTCTGCTTACTTCTTGGAGGCGCTTCTATTCCGTCGGGTGACCCTCGAGGCTTCCCATCCAAAGATTGAATTTCGTCATCCAACAGAAATCCATCTAGTTTACGACTTTCTTGTGCTCGTTTTTCGATTTCATTTGCTGTCTTTGCAAACTCCCTGCAATGATAATTCATAAAATTATTGTTCAAAGTCAAATGAAGTCTGATCCCCAAACAAAAACCTATTGAATTCATTTTTTTCTTACGCAAAGATTTGATTTGCAGCATTCGCAGACTCTCGTGGAGGAACTGGAGGACAAATTAGCAAGTCATCCAAGTCGCTCTGATTAGACTTAACTGCCGTTGGCTTCTCATTTACTTGAGTCGTTACGACTGTCGTAGTGGAGGAAGAAAAGTCATCTCCGAAGCTTAGCTTTTGCTTTAAATCACTGTTTTCATTTTCTAATTCAGCAACTCGCTTTTGCAGAACCATTATTTCTCTCTTCAGCTCAAGCTCTCTTCCTGAGGTTTCTTTGAATCGCCTGTAAGCCAAGTCAAACGCTTGTCCGATGGTGAGAGTGATCTCCTCCGCCTGAATAGGACATTAAGATTCAAATAGTATAATACTAATTGCTTCGCAGGTAATTGAGAAATTACTTTCGTCTCATTTGTACTTAAAAGTGAATTTCTCACCAGTTTCTCTGAAGCGAAAACAAAGCATCTATGAATCTCTCCATCCTTTGCAATAAATGAAAAGAACTTTTTCTCAGCCTTGTCATCAGCACAGTAGGAAATTTGGTGCAATGGGAATTGGTGCAGAATCTTCTTTCCTTTTGGCTCTTGAACTGCAACCCCGTCGATTGAAATTGTTACCTCAGCCTGGTTGACAAAAAAAACACTTTGAAATTTAGTCATTTAAGCGATGAAGCCATCAAAACAAGTGCCTCATCGTAGTACAGTTAAATTAATAATACAAATAGTAATTAGTATTTTAGATGGAGTTGTGCATTGAATAAGTAATCAACAAAAGAGCCTCGAAGAAGCCACACTGAGCAAAGTAATAAATTCAAGGAGACAAGAATCATCAGAAGGAGACAAGCAGACTGCTGAATAACTGCTTAAACAAAGACAAACATAGATTCGAGAATGAGGATGTCATGATCATCTCCTTCAAAGTAAGTTTCCATCTACCAATGATGAAGATTACAGTTTTAAGAACCCTATCTTTTGTGCTATGAGCTTATGTTCACACTTTAATTTTTATTTGCAGAATTAGAATGCAAATATGAATCGTAAGAGTGTATTTACTACCGTGCACAGTAACAACTCGCAAACAGAAGTTAATTTGCATACCACTGAAGTATATGCATGGAATGGAATAATAATAATTTTAAAAAGATCTGAACACACACACACACACATGTTCACATATTCCACGTTTGATTTACAGTTAGGTGAGTTTAACTAGCTATCAAGTGAGAGGTTGTTAGTATTATTTGTTCTGGAAGGAATTATTCGTGCTCAAAGTCTTCACGTCCTGTAAGCGTAAGTGTAAAACCATTTAGCACTGCGAAATAATGTCAATGCCGAGATGATTTAAATATTAAGAAATGAAACATTAACAATTTGACTCCTTGTGCTCACACACTCATTCATCTTAATTGCTCTGTAATAGCCAAAACATTTTTTGTTCCGCGCATACTGATAGAATTCTCATTCACACCTAAAGTTGTTGTTGAGGAATTTTTTGCACTCGTCCTAACTGTAAGCCACCACTAACTAACATTGAGAATTATGTTTCAAAATTAAAGATTAGCTAAAAACTTAAAGATTATCGAAAACAATTCGAGGAAATGTCAGTAAGTCTGAAAGAGAATGGCTTATTCACATCTCTTTCCTGGAGTTTATCACTCTATCCTAGCACTTGAAGTTAATTGATTGCTGCTGGTCAGCTCTTCCAAGAACAACTTCCCGAATCGATAATTCTATGCGTTGATTAATTTCAAATTACTTTTTTGCGTATGCACCAACCAATTTATAGAGACTCATGAATCGAAAATCTGCATGCATGAAATTTATAATTCTCAAATGTTTCTCAAGGTCTACTAATTATTGTCTATTCCCTCAAGTCACAAAGTAAAAAATAGGATGATTAAGTCAGTCCGAATAAAAAAGGGCGTGCTTTATTAACTTGTGCAACTAAACAGAAGTTTATTTATCTGTCCTACCTAAGTTCTATGTTGTTGTTCTTGCAAAGTTTCATGATTATTCAATATCACGTTATAAGTACGGCCGTGACCATGCAATGAGAGTTCTAAAAATGTACTAATGTTCCGATTCATCCAAAGCAAACATATTCTAAAAGCTTTTTTCCGCATTACAATTCAGCTTGTCATTGTGTCTTCTAATCCCATAGAATGGAGTTAGTTACAGCTAAATAAATCTTGCGCTTTATTCGCCAGTATTTCACATTGAAAATGAATACGTAATTCTAATAAATGAACCATTTAGAATAATTGGCTATTCATGAGCATAGATGCGTTATCTGATTCATCTGTCTATCGTGCTGTATTATCAAAGGGATTTAAAGTGGTTGGTGAACACACATACAACAATAATAATAATCGCACTTAATCGACTTACCTTTGGAGTTTTGACTCCTTCAGCTTTCCTGATGTCTTGGTCAAGTCTGAGTTTTCTAATACAGTCTTTAACCACCTCAATCCCTTTGGGTTGCTCGGCCTCCGTTACTCCCAAAAACTGCAAAAGTAAACTTCATTATTAATTCAGTTCCCCCAAACATCCTGGTACCAAAAAGTCATTCATCATTATTATACACATCTTTGAGTACACAAGAAAACCGTGTCATTAGTCATTTACGACGTTACTGCGGTGTATTACGTGGTGCTGATCTGTGAATTGCAAATCATGATATGTTCCCAAGCTTTGTGAGTTGTCACTCTGGTTTTAATCCATTTCTCAAGCTTCGCATGATTCGAATACGCAGGCAAATATCTATACCCTCTTATGAGTAGTAACATATTATGAATTGCCTACATAAAAACGTGTTGCATGGCTTAAGATGCAAGATCTGACTCGAGTCAAAAGTGCATTCTACATGCAATTTATCAGGCGGATACGGGTACACTGACTAAAAAGCAATATCTGTGCAACTAAACCAGTCTTTTACGTAAGACATCAATTTGCCAATCACTAGCTTAGATCATAACCAACATCAACAGCAAAACTGGTTTGACTTTGTAAACTTTTAGTATAAAATATGCGTTCTGCATTTCGCAACGCTGCAGATTGGACCCAACTATATAGATTAAAGTAGTAAGAAAGGAATACCAAATTATTGTAACACAACTAAAGGAGCGTATGAGCAATAAGTCAATATTATTGTAGGTAGACGTGGTCCAAAACTTTAGTTTTTCAAATCATCCTTTCGGCATGCTCAATTTGACCTGAGCTCGCAAGAAGTGTAGTTACGAAACAAGTAATTTTAAACCTTAACTTAAGTGGTCAATTTTGTCTAAAATTATGATAAGTAGTGTAATAAACATGTACATTCAAAACTTGAAAATTAGCGTGTGGCCAAGAGATCATTTGTGTTATTTTCGTAGTTTGAAGAGCGATTTATATTAAATTATCTGGCCTAGTTTATCGCAAGAAGAGGACATGGCATGATGAGTTGTACAGCCTGTACTTTTCTGATCTGAGTGTTTCGTAAAAAAAACTACCGAGACAATCAAGTAACGTACCATGTACCGTATATTGTTTGAAAAACAACTCTTTTTTGAAAACCAAAAGTAGAATTTATGTTTGAGATGTTTGAATCAATGGAAATATGATATTGTACAGTAGTCAATCAATACTACTAAATAGACTTGGGACGTCATAGCTAGGTCTCAAATTGAGACTGTCAATGATCACTATTGATCACATGTCTTGAACCGACAATTCATGTATGGATTGCAAGAGACTTCTGATCTGTTTATTTTTCCTAGAAAAATCTTCAGTTGACGAGATGACATACATCGCCGTTCACACTTAAAAATGGCTTTGTTATCTTTGCTTGCATGCAAAGTTGAAAGCAGGAACAAGCAAATAACTTAGCGTGTGAACTATCTTTGGAAAAAGTGATTTCAAACGACACAATGAGAATTTTAGTTTGAAAAATTTCGCCACACATAATATCATATTGAATGGAGTGTAGTATAATAATAATAATGTGTAATTGCTGCACAATTTGCATTTGCATGGGAATTCTGCTTAAAGCCCAACTTCATTTTTATCAATAGGAAAGATGTATAGTGGCAAAGCGGAGGCAATTGACAGGAAATCCTAGAAGAGATTAGGTCACGACAGTTATTTTAAAGCCAAGTGAATTCCTATTGTGCTTATGAGTATTGTCTCATCAAATTAGTTTTTCATGGTAAATGAACACTGCTGCAGTTTGCTGTGTTGTAAGATTTTCTGCTCAAAAATGAATAGTTTGGTGTCATGTGTTGATATAAACCTTAATGTAACAATTTTAATTCTCGTGTACCATCAATAATAGCCTATACACTTTTTGCATGAACTTCCTTTGTTTCAAACTTTCCAAAATGCAAATAAAACGCATCGTTATCTCATCATTATAATGTGGTATCATTGGACCGTTGTTGAATGTAGTCAGCTGTTGTTGTCTGTACAATTCTTCTTTGGTGTACTTTCTTATCTCATCATGAAGTCTAAATTAGGTGAATTTATGTGAAGTAAAAAAGTTTGCTGCCACATTTGGTTTTGGAACAAAGCACAGGAAGTATAGTCACGATTGAAAAGCACAAGTCTCTAAACAGAGTGGGAAATGCTCAGTACTGTCATGAAACCAAAGCCATAAAGCACACGATGAAGACATGCACATTTTACTCTCTCAACCTTTGATTTTCAGCTGAAGACGAACAATAATTGATGCCAGCTAAGGACAAGAAGTTTTCGAAAATTTTTTTACTGAGCCAATAAATGTAATACCAAAATGTCATTATCACAAATTGTAAACTAAATGTCATGTCAAAATTTCTGTGATCCTTGAATGCTACTACAACTTCTCGTTTCAGTGCACACATAATCTCAGGTAGAGTTTGTATATTATGTCTTTATGAATTTAGTACATTTAGAGAGAGACCTACTAATAAACCTCCTAACCTTGATTCTTTGCGGTTCATTTCCACCGTGCGAAAGTTTATATATATATGACATACAATGTCCCATTGAATCTGGGAACAGGTATGTGGGTGATTGCATTTCCGACTTGGCACCATTTTAATAAGGCAAAGGAAGGATAGGGCGAATGAAATCAAGTTGCATTATTATTGCTCTTCATGCTTAATTCATCTCCACCCACGCGACACAAATTCAATTCATGCTTTCGCTGCTAATCTCCTTCACTTAATATCTGAAGTACTTTGTAATTACCGTAAGAACCGTCTTCCTGTGCATAGAAGATTCGATCTAGAGTGCAAAAAGAAGCCTCATTACCACAAGGTTACTCTTATTCTGATGAGATTCTCCTTTCGAAATGAGAAATACCAAATTGAAAGAGATGATGATGAGGACAACGATGACACTTGAATTAAAATTTTTGCAGCAAGAACCACCATTTTGGATGACATCGTGCCTCCACGCAAACATGATTGTTAAAAACTACCGTGAGGAAAAAAGCAGAACGGATGACTGCAATCAAAGCAGTCCAACCAACCTAAATCGCTTCTTGAACCGTAAATTTTAGTCTCATTATAATTAGAAAGAAGGACTTCATCAAATTCTAATACTTGTAATTTGTTTACTCATAAAATACACTCCCGTCTCACGGGCTTCTTATAAATTATAACGGTAAAATGCACAAAAAGTAAGCCATTCTTGTGTGTGTCACACGTAAATATAATGGCTATTCAAGAGAATGCAATTTCGAGGTATTTTTTACAATATCTATACAAGCCACTAACCATCTGCTGGTTTATATTCACTGAGAACAAAAATCAAAAATATGAATCAATTTACTATTGCATACAAGCTATTTGCTTCATATGCCAGTACTGTTGGTTTTAACCTACTATAAATATAGTCAGATATAGTCCCTTCTGACCATTGGAGCCAGAGCTCTTAAAGGTTGATGAGTTTACTACACTTCACAATTATATTAACATAAGCTCGTTTTTTTATCTGCGTTTTGTTCAAACTTCTGCTTGTTTACACCCTCATCAGTTCTTTATTATTAGAAGTCTGTACACTTAAAATACTCTTCAGTAATTGGTGATAGACACAAATTTATGGAAGAGGATGTAAGAAATAGGGAAGGGCGATGTCCTGTATCCCTCGAAATAAATATATGCATACAACGAGAGTCATTATCAGCGAGAGATACTTTGGCTATTTCTATTCATAAGCAGAGAAATAATGATCCCCATCAATATGCGCGAGAATCACAGTCAGCCCAAAGTTACGTGAAAATAATTCCTCTCTTTTTTATCTTTTACTAATTTTAAAAACCCATTTGACACGGTACATTACACATGTACGAGTCATAACAATAATAATAATAAAGGCAATATCGCTGTGTAACGAGGAATAAAATCCAATTTGTAGCCTTCTCTCTTCTATTGAATTCATCAAATGAGTATATCTGAGACCGAGTACATGATCTAATAACACATGGACATCCTACAACGTATCCTAGATAATTTCTAGACAATCAACAATACATAAGATCGAATACAACGATAGACACCTTTTCGAAAGAGAATTGTGTGGTTCTAACAGAATAATATTATGATGAGAGCTTCATGAAATAAATAAAAGAGTTTTCACATTGGCACGGCATGAGTATTAGGCGTCAATTTGACTGGGGGAAAGTCTGACTCTCTTCTTTCAAAACTTTCAGTCATTCGATCTATGTGTGAAATAAATGGCATGACATATGACACCTTACAAGAGTATAACAACGCAAAAATAATGAATCTGACCGTCTACAGTGCTGACCGTAGAATGTAATTGTAACTAATACTAAACCCTACGGAGACTTTTAGCTTTAGATTGCAAAAATATAATTTGATTTAATGTTTTACAAAACTCAACAGCAGCAGTATATTATATGCAGTTTAAAATAGCCAAATTTCACTTTAAAACACGCGTTGTTATCGCGTATACAGATACACAAGCTTGATACTCGCACTGAATATAATTTGAAGGAAAACGCTCCTTAAAATTGGGATTGTATAATCATAATAACAAAGGGTGGTTTAATTGAGGTTGGTTAGTAAGTTATACGCGAAGGATATATATATATATATATGAGCTATACGAGGTATCATGCGACGCCAGTTAACTTTCAAGAAACCTAACACTACTGCAAACCACATACTGTTCTTATCACAAAGGAGACATAATGTGTATATATACTTGCTAATTCATCTTGAGAAATAGTTTAGCTTTCTTATTAACAGGTTGACTCTCAGGAAATGATGCGAAGAATAGAGTTAATATTGCTATCAAGTGTTTCATCAGGATATATAATATAATAGGTTCTCCTTTGTCATACTAAACATGCAACTAGAACTTTTATTGAGAATGCATGATCCATATATATACGTTATACATATAAGTTGTTTAGCTCACATTTAAGATGAATTGCACAGCACGCACTTTCTACATTCATGTATGATGCGTGAAATGTAATTGTGATCACAGTGAGTCAAAATATGTGTCAAAATTACTATCAGCTGAGGATGCAAAAAACTTGTTATACTTTGTGCTTTGGAAGACGCACATGAGGATTATTTTTCTTTTGATTACGATGCACTACTATTAGTGCTATTTAATTAAATAAAGATCAAATTCACTGGGTACTGGAGAAGCAATATAATATTGAATAAATTATTTAAGTAGAAGATCCTAGTCCTAGGTATTCTTTTGGGGGCCATATGAACATGGCTTTATTAAATGAAGGAGACAAGAAGGAATTTACAAGTTATTGAAGTTATATAATATTAGTAAAGCTCCTTATTTTCTCATGCGTGCGGAAGTTGAGGGAATTGGCGAAGATATTCTTTTTTGTGGCAGATCAGTAGTAGATGTATGAAAAAAAAACGCCTGAAATATGCGGTGATTAATTATTACTTGTATTTTTCTGCTCAGCACGTATAGGTATTCGATTTATTCTTACAATTGCGTATCATTCGCATGTAATTTGTGGCCAGATTAACCACCACGTTAAATGCATGTAATAGGGTAATGCGTAATTTGAATGTGTAGTCAAGCAGGATGAGAATATTATGCGAGATGCGAATTCGATTGCAAATCCTCGTAGTAAAGAAGGGAAAAGGCTCTCATCAAATATACAGATTTATCAACCACCTATAATCATTTATGTTAGAGTGGGTCATGAATGGAAGTTTCCTTCCGGTATCCTCTCTCCTGTGGTGCCATAAAATTTAGTGGCACAGCTTTAAGAAGTAGCTCACTAAGCTGCACTAAACGAACTAATTCTAAACCAAAAGTTTATATATCTCCCTGATTGTAGCTTGTAGCCTAATATTTTGCTCATATAGCTTTTTTCGTTAACGCAGTGTGTGCGAATTTTCGTGTAATTTATGATCTTGATTACGCAACTAAGATGTATTTAATATTTGCGAAGAAATTCTCAGCCTCCCAAGTTGCAAGCAGTGAATAAGAGAATGCATGGTATTCATTGGTAGACGAACAAAGAAATGACATTAAATATTTCTCATTGTATTTGTATACTGATTGGGTAACTTGATTCATAGTGAAGACCATCCAACAAACTCGGTATAGTAA
>Ga0194135_10001438_pt1 | contig 14243 bp, 10 predicted proteins | sample LitLau_LLRF_2013_FD_134024 | JGI IMG/M metagenome (GOLD analysis project Ga0194135, IMG submission 134024) | Freshwater sediment microbial communities in response to fracking from North America - Little Laurel Run_MetaG_LLRF_2013 (version 2) | ecosystem: Environmental > Aquatic > Freshwater >...
GTGGAGGTGGTAGCTGTGTGCTAATTTAAGCTGAAAGGTACCAAGGAGAAAAGATACAAAAGGGGTATGTAAATTCTGAGAATTAATCGAGAATGTATATTAATTCCAATTCCATGAAGAGGATTAAGGGCAATCGATGTTTCTGGGAAGAACCTACTCCGTTCTAGTTGTGTATAACGAAAACCCAACGTCTCATGTCAGATATACTACATATAAGGTATGTCTATTCCAAAATAGAAACTCATTTTATGTAAAGGAAATGTCAGTCTAATCTAATTTTTGCTTCTGTTCCAATAGTTTCTTTTCCATGAAATTGATGACGATGAAGGAACGATGGAATTGTGGAGAGAGAAATATACAGAGAGATCATTCTTTATCCAGATCACTTGGCACATCAATACCTGCGCCAAGTAAAACCGAATCGTGGACGTCAGAAGTTAAAGAACCAAGAAAAAGTTTGCTGTGAAGTCAGAGGAATCTCCGCATGCTCATAGTATTATGCCATGTGAAATAAGCGATTTCTCCTCGGCTCAGTATCATTTTGTTGGAAAGTAATGCAATTTTGTTAGTATTTCTCTGGTAGAGTAGTACCCTAAATCTAAAAAAACGAGCTCACTCTCTCGTATTGTAGAGAATATCAGAGTATTCGTAATCGAAATTGAGTAACAGTGTGTGTATATTGTGTGTATGTGTCTGTAAATAGGAAACTTGATACTATTTTTGGATTCAACTCATGAAATATAGAGAAACATATATTGTCCATAGGGAAATATAAATATTAAAACACAAAAGTTGCAGTATATACTCAGATACATAGTGTAGGAAATTATCTACAATCTTATACGTTGAGGCAGGTAGAGACCTCGATCTTCAAATTATTATTCTTCTCTTACTAGTACACAGAACGGATATTCGCATGTGTTTATATCCGTGACATTGATGTGCATAACAAAATAAGTCCAATCGCACACATATACAGTTCCCTAATGAGTATTTATTATTGTTATTGAAGGTCACATCAGTAGTGTCAATTTTTCCTTTGAAGTTTGAACCAAACGGGAGTTTTATGAAGATTAGATTTATTGCATTTACATCAGTACACAGACTGTTCGACTTCCTAGCTTGAAGAGAATTGTTATAGAAATTGAGGTTAGAGTCGAAGAATTTAGATTGACAATAGTTGATGGTAAAGTTCTGTTTCAAGTGTATAGTGTATCGAAGTTCTGTGTCTAGACAGTATCTCGTATCGAAAGACATTCGAAAAGTACCAGAATTATATAAATTAGCAAACTAAAGATGCCAATTGAGGAGAAAAGTGTTAGAAAAATGTTGGATGAAACGGGCGGAGGTGGAAGTTCGACGGATGATGAAGACACGACAAATATTTACGTTAATCCTGAAGATGGACTTCGTTTGGAAGCGATGGACGAAGAAAATACAGCCAACAACGCTGCACGAGAAAGACTGCAGCTTCAAATACTAAATGGAGATTGGGATGACATAGAGATCAATTTGGATGAAGTGATAGATGAAGACTTTCCAACGAACTTAATAGTTACTGGACTATCTCCAGAGTTTTTTGAAGACGAAGATCTTAAACAGCGTTTCGAAGGATTATTTCAACTTTACGGTGATGATGCGTTGTTCCATTACTTCAGAAGTTTTAAGCGAGTTCGTGTTACATATTCAGCTGCAGCTAGTGCTATACAGGCTCGGATTAAAATGCACATGAGTGTTTTAGGAGACAATACTTTAAAGTGTTATTTTGGTCAGCCCCCGGTAAGCCTCCTGCTTTGCCATATTATTTCGACTTAATTTTGCCAGTCTGGTAGTTTATTAATACCAACTGGATGTATTTTGAAATATTTCAGCTTGTCAAAAAAGATAAAGAAGACGGTCTTTTGCATCCACCAACACCGGATAAGCAATTTTTAATTTCTCCTCCAGCATCACCTCCAGTAGATTGGGAGCCTATTCCTGAGTCACACCCAAACATCAATTATGACTTAGTTTCTGCAATTGCTAAACTAAGTCCTGGTAAGTTTAACTTTTATTTATAAGAGAGTACAAAAAAAGGCAAGACAATCTGAGCACATATCTTTCATCTGTGGGTTTTTAAAAATCTAGGAGAAGCTCATCAGCTGCACAAACCTGAAAAAGAGTCCCATCCTTCTATAATTGTACATATTGCTGGGGATGAGGAAGAAGAAGAGGCTGAATCAGACATGAAACCTAAACTAATCCGAATTCCTCAAACGAGAAGACCAGAAGTTTAAATAACTGATTATTATTACACTCGTTCTGTTATCTCAATATTCAATATACTATTCAACAAGAAAGAATGAAAGATTAGAAATTACTAAAAATGTAGAAGAATCAGCGAAGAATTCAGTAGTTAGACATAGACAATCGTCTTTCCCTGTGGTGTCCAGTTTCCAGTGTTTGTAACTTGAAAATTGAAATGTACTTTAAGAGCTACATTTACTACACCAATTATTACCTCTTGCTACATATATGGGCAGCAATTTTTAAAATTGCGGAAAAGTGCATACCAAGCTAACTACCAACACAGAAATATATATTGCGATATTTTGGATGTAGAATGAAGTATGTACAAGCATAATTTTTATCGTGAATCGTAATTATGATACAAGTCTTGAAGTCACAATACTTAGTTATCAATTCAATGTACTGAAGTCAGGTTAAAATTAATTATCATAATACTGATCATGAAATAATACACTTGAGAAAAGTGTTTGTTAGCAATTACTTGTATCTCAATTAAACTATAACACACCCCTCGAAATATGTAACAAACGAAAGTGGTCAGTTATTTAGGATTTGTTGAAGAACATGGAAATATGCGAAATATATCCAATCCAGTGTTGTAATTTTGCTTAAGATTTCTCCTGTAGTTTATGCAATGTAGAAAACCTCTCCTAAATGAGATAATTGTGATATGTATGCATAACATTTAAATTGGTCATGTTTAGTCATTCTCCTGTGCTGATTATATATTATAGTTTATAGACAATTTCCATTAACTGTTGAATTATTGAATTAAAATGCATATGAATGTAAAATAACTTTACAGGAGACTTACACCTGTTAACACAACAGAGTAACCTAGAATATGAAGATAATATACAAAAGTCGATACGTTTACGTAGCATGCAGATTTTGAACAAGAAGTAGAAACAAAATGAAGTTCCTCTGAGAATGGGTAGTACATATATGTTTAGTATAGGGTGAATCAGCTGAATGTATCGGATTTAACGTTATAATCCCATAACAATCCCATACATTGAACTGATTCACCCTGTAGTTTACTTGCGCATTTATCTGTAAAAACAATCTTCTACAATTTTGGTTAATTATTCCGCATTTAAATCAAATAAAAATCAATTGCATATTACTCATGTGTTAATCAATCAAGCAATCCTAATTCCTAATAACGATTGTTATTTCCTACACAAGCTCCTAATAACATGCAACTCTACATTTCTCTCGTTCCAGCTGACCTTTTTACTATCTTTCACTTCTTCTTCACTTTAATTCATTTGTCCAGCATTTGAAGTTTTTTTGAAACAAGTATTCATTGATATGCAACAATCTGAATGAGATCATAATACACTGTTATCATGTCTGAGAGCTGTGAAAGGAAAGGATTGAAAGAGAGCGTCATCTGAAAAAAAGAGAGCTGAACCGACTTGGCCTGTAGTTGGGAAGGCAGCACTAACCGACGGTGGTGACGACCACCACCACCGCCGCATCTGATGCGAAATCTCCTTCGGCTCAAAACTACTGCCCTCAACAACTTCATCTCTCTCGCTTAAATATTCAAATGTATCGGAAAAGGCCCCGAATCATAGTTTATCACTTAAACTTCAAAAAACCCTACTTAACTCAATTCCCCAGTGAAGTTAAATAACTTAATGTTTAAAAACTCTTACTTAAGTGTACATTAGAAAGCGCCAATTGGACTTTTCTGCTTTTGTCAAGTACACAAATTAATATTAAGACATTTCAGCAGAACCGTTCTTTTTGATTGTTACGTGATCACTTTTAACGTTAATTGCTCTGGAGTTGTCAGTTATTCAATTAAGTAGTAATTTTAATAGTTTTCATTCAAATGTGATGTGAAATTAGAAATTATTGCTGTTTGGTTGTTCCTGAATTTCAAGAGACGTCGAGGACTTCAGAACTTAAATGTTGAACAAACAATTAAAACTGAAAATGACAGTTTGCTTCGCGTGTAACGTGTAAATAGTAAGTGAGCCACCCCCACTACAAACAATCCAAAATTATAATAGTCGGTGTGGCTTTTTGGGCATCGGAAAGTTCGAATCGAATCAATCGCTCTTACCAAAAACTACGGATAGGATGTGATTTATTTTCCCAAAGTAATTCTTGTTTGTTATAATAACACGTTAAACTAACTTGAGTGTTTAATGTTAAAAATGTGAATATTAATAACCAAACATGTAATAACAGCTGGAAACCGATTGAAATTCTATAATTAATTAACAAGGTGGTGTTTGGATGTATGGTTTGTGATTAATGTGTGAACGAATTCTAATTAATTGTTGTAGTTGTATAAGAAATGTGAAGAGGGGATGTAGTTTGTAAGAAAGTAATTGTATTGGTAACTTAATCGCATAGAGTAGTGCTGATAACTTAATGTAATTGTTGGTAGTGTCCTTATCACGGGACTCGCCGGCTTCGATAAGCGAAAGTAGAAAGAGTTTCGTTAAGTCGTACGTATACGGTGTCAAAATGACGGACATGGATGCAGTAAACTCGTTTAATGCAGAGGTGAGTAAATTAAGATTAAGAATGTTAAGAGTTAAGACTCAAATCACTAGCAGAAATTAATTTTTGATCTTTATTGCAGCTGCAAAGCCTGTATGATGTCAAGCCTCCGATTTCCAAAGGGAAGATGACCGCAGTGACTAGGGCTGCATTAAAAGGCGTCAAGCTATATAAACACGTTGTCCAGAGTGTGGAGAAGTTTATTCAAAAAGTACGTTGCATAATATGAATAATATGTAATGAGGTTATAATTATAGTATTTAATGGGTTGTTGTCTTTTTTTACTTGTAGTGCAAATCGGAGTACAAGATCCCAGGACTTTACGTCATAGATTCAATTATACGTCAATCAAGACACCAATTCGGTTCTGACAAGGATGTCTTTGCTCCTCGATTTTCGAGAAATATTCAGACAACATTTATGCATTTGTATAAGTGTCCAGAGGAGGATAAGGTATTTCAAAACTTTCAAAATACCACCTTACTCTGTTGTGGTTTTTAATGGCTTTTACATCATTGGGTTTAATTTTGTGTCAGGCAAAAATCATCCGAGTTTTGAACTTATGGCAGAAGAACAAAATCTTCACTCCTGAAGTAATTCAGCCGTTATTTGATCTCGCTGACCCAAACAATCCTATTTGGGAGCAGTTACAGCAGCAACAAGAACAAAACATTAAAGCAGCTGGAGCTTCTAGTGGTGGTGGGGGAACCAGCGGTGGCCAATCTGGAGTTGGAGCTGGTAGTGCTGGAGGAATGTCTTCAATTTTAAGTAACCTTCCGTCTGTGCCATTCAAAAAGGACCTTTTAGACTACGACTACGGTGATGACGAAGAAGGTGGGGTTGGTGGAGATTCATCAAAGAATTTCAATAACTCAAACAATTCCGGAGTAGACTATGGTCAAAATCAAAGCTCAAATAATGTTGGGCTGGATGCGTTGGGAAGTATTCTTGCTAACCCTGAAATTCTCCGACAATTAGCAACTCTTCAAGAACAAATTGCTGCTGCAACCGGTGGTCCTTCATCTGGAAACTATCATCACTCATCTATGGAACAAGAGAGACAGAGAAAACTAGCAGAGCTAAATAAGCAAGAGGCAGCTTTTGATCAAAGATTAGCACAGACTGTTGCAGTAAGTTCTTCTGGAAAAATTTCGGTAATGCTGGGTGCTGGGCTAGAGGGTTGCTTTTCTCTTTTACATCATAAAACATTATTTAAAACGTGTTTTGCGTCTTTCTTTCAGCGACTGCCTTTTGCTGTAGAATGTGAACTTCCTTCTGGAGAAGACAGAGGAACTCAAAGAAAGGATGGAGGCTCATCTGTTGACCAGAATTCCAATCAATTAGCTCATCAAAACCAAGTTAATCAACTTTTACCTCCTCCCTTCTTTCACCAAATTCGTGGAGAACATAATCAACAGCAGCAAAGTAGTCAGCAACAAGTCCATCACCAGCAGCAGCAGCAACAACAACAAAATATTTTGAACTTACTGAGTCAACATCAAGATGGTCAGAATCCTTTCAATCTACCGTTGAACTTCGCTGGTCAGCCTCCTGGTCAGGGTTTTCCTCATCAACAAGACTTAGCTCAAGCGGTATTTTCATTGTTTTATAGCAAGAAGTAATCGAAGACTTGTAATTGTAATATATTTTTGGAAAATAATTGGGTTTGGTTCTCACAGATGAGCATGTTCAACTCTCAAATGTCTGACATATCTGCAAATGATGGCATGAACCATAACTTTTCAGCGTTCAATCAAAATCAGCCTGGTCCAGTTGAAATAGATTTAACTGATGATACAAAAGAAAAGGACAGAAGAGACAGAAGAAGAAAGCGGCAAGTCTTTTTATGATTCGTACACATTAATTTTTAATTTTGTTACTGCGAATAAACTTGTAATAAACGCTTTTAATTGCAGCTCCAGAGAAAGAAGATCTCGTAGTACATCAAGAAATAGATCTAGGAGATCTCGATCAAGGAGTCGAGGAAGAAAACGTTATAGGTGGGTTGTTTGTATTTTTATTATTCGAAAATCTTACGCGCTTTTTTGAATGATTTTGATTTTCTTTTAATAATTATTGTTCAGGTCAAGATCAAGAGACAGAAAAGAAGAAAAAGAGAGGGATCGAGAGCGTGAAAAAGAGCGTAGTCGCAAAGGCCTGCCTACAATCAAGAAGGAGCATTTGTCAGTTTGCTCAACTACGTTGTGGGTGGGACATCTTTCTAAGTTAGTGTCGCAAGAGGAGCTGTCGGACACTTTTGGGGCCTTGGGAGATATCGTTTCTATTGATTTAATACCTCCAAGAGGATGTGCATTTATTGTAATGAATAGACGACAAGACGCTATGCGAGCGCTAGACCGGCTCAAGAATACTAAACTTCAAGGAAAAACCATTACCGTAAGATTCACCCCGCTGTCTTCACGAATTTCCGGAATTTGATGTGTTGAAAATGAATTAAGTTTTGCAATTATTATTGCTGATAGATGGCATGGGCCCCAGGAAAAGGCGTTAAAGGTCGTGAATGGAAAGACTTTTGGGAAGTTGAAGCTGGCGTGTCGTACATTCCATGGGTGAAACTTCGGTCTGAAACAAATATTGAAGAATTCGAGGATGGAGGTTGCATTGATGAAGATACTCTGCCAGATTTCTTGAAAAGTGAGCTGCAGAGCTTTGATTTATGAATTTATCTATTTAGCTTTAGCTTAGCGGACATTTTTGAAAATGATATGTTAAATGTTGCAGATAAACCTAAATTATCAGATTTGGACAAAGGGAGTATACCATTACCAGATTCAGTAGAAGACAGTCAAGACGGAGTAGGTTCCAGTAGTGCAGCTGCTCCTACTTCTGCGAGTCAAATGAATACTCTGCTTGCGTCTGCTTCAGCTATGCTCGGAGGAATGGCTAATTCATCTGATGGTAAACAACAGGATGCCGGAGCAATGGCTGCTGCATTAAACGCTGCTGCTGCTGCCTCAGGTCAAGGGTCATCTGGAATTCCTGGAATGCCTAATACAACTTTTGGAATTCCTCGTAAGTTTTCTATTTTATTTCTACTGCGGTGTTTTGTTTGCAAACTGCTCTTCCAAAAAGTTCGGCTTTTTAAGAATAAGCAATGCATGTTCAATTTGTAAAGCTCCTGTTGGAATGATGCCTTTGGGTTTGCCAGTGGGAATGGTTCCACCGCCAATGCTGGGTCATCATGGAGGTATGCCGGGTTTTCCAGGAATGGCTGGCCTTCCTGGAATGCCTATGATGGGAATGCTAGCTCCTGGACTTGGAGTGGGTGGCCCACCAATGGGAGGACCAGGATTACTTGGAGATATGCCTCCATCTGGAATGCCTAACCTTTCGCAACTAAACAATATGCAGCAGCAGCTCAATAGTGGACTTGTCAACATGGACAAATCTCAGAATGATAGATCGGCTGATGATGACGAGAAAAGAAGACAACACGAAGGAAGACGAGAAGGAAAGTGAGTTCAAAGTTTTCTGCCATTTCATTTTAATAATAACTATTGGCAGTTAAAGTTGTCTGCACTTACTTCTCAGTGAAGTATTGCTTTACTTTGATCTGCTAAATAAACTTACAAACTGTTTGAGTGCAGTTGCTGAATTATTTGTAGCAATTGCATATAGAAGTTTTGTACAGATTTCATGAAAACAATAAATGTCAGGCCAAATAGGGATCAAAAATAATCTTACGGCTTAGTAAATCTTGTAACAAATTATTTGTTCGTATGACAGGAGAAGAAGTCGATTTGATGATCCTGAAGACAGAAACTCAACTACAATGGAAGATGTTGTTGGGCATAGTTCTCCTTTGGGAAATCAAGAAGCAACCAAAGATGAGCGTCCTGTGTTTGAAAGATTAAAAAGTTTGGCGGAAGGTTTGACGGAAATATTAAAAAAGCAATTCCTATCGAGACCTTATCATCTGACGTGCTTATCTGACTTGCATTATTAATTAGGTTACAGCTTCAGTGGAGGAATGAATAATGAAAAGCCAGGAGGATCTTTACTTGGAACTCCACTCATGGGGTCCAGAGGACCTGGAGAAAGAATGCCTGGCCCTCCTAGAGGATATCCTCCCCCGCTCATTCCTCGTTAGTAACACAATTCGAATTCAATTATAGTTCTGCTCTTCTGGTCGTTCAATGTAATAATACCGTTAATATTTTATCCTTTAGATGGTCCTAACTCAGGTCCAAATAACAACCAATTTAGCCCTCGAGGAGGGCCGCCGTTTATGGGAGACCGTTCAAGAGCTCCTGGTCCAATGGGAAATAATGGAGGACCCAGGCCTCCATGGTTTGATGCTTCAAATCCGTTTCTTAATCCTAATCCGTTCGCTGGAAATCCATTTGTACAAGGCAATATGTCCGAAAATCCATTTGATATCGGAGGAGGACGAGACGGAGAAAACTCTGGACCAACGCCGTTATTTGGAGGGCCGCCACAAGGTGGTCCACCTGGAGGAGGAGGAGACAGAGGATTTGGTGGCCGAGGTAGAGGAGGCTGGTCGAGAGATGCTGGACCTCCTGGAGGGGGTCGCGGAGGAGGGCGAGGTGGTCGGGGAGGTTGGAGAGATAGAGACAACACGTCGGAAGATAGAGATAATCGGGATAGAAGTGGAGGAGGATTTAGAGGCGGTAGAGGAGGTATGTCCAATTTGTATTCTTGTAACATATTTAACATGTAATATACTCTAACATTAAAATATCTCGCTGCTAAAATAACTTTAAGGACGAGATTCCGAGCGAGGAAGAGATGACAGAGATAGACGAGATAGAAGTAGAGGCAGTCGAGAACGTGACGGAGGTGGGCGTGACCGAAGAGATCGCAGGGACAGAAGTAGAGACGAAGGCAATAATGGCTATAGAGATCGGCGAGGAAGAAGAGGAAGTCCTGATAATGATAATCGACGAGACCACAGATCTTCTGACCGGCAATCATCTCATAGCAATGATAGACGGCCGCCACCTGTTCAAATTGACCTTATGGAAGAAAACTGGGAAGACGATGGTCCAACTGCACCTGCCCCAGTATGTCTTCTCCCTCCAGCTGCAAATGTTAATCCATTCGCAGAAGAAAGCTGGGAGGATGACGCAGCTGACGCAAAAGCACCTGCCGCTGCATTTAGCCCCGACAGGCCTAAGGATGCACAAAATGAAGATTGGGATGGAGAGTCAGAATGGGATGCCCAGGCCGGGAATAACTCAACTGATCAGCATCAATCCGATATTAGAAACAACTCTCACCAACATGAAGTTAGAGACAGAGAAAGTCCTCCACAGACGAATTCAAATCAGAACTTTCAACCTCTGGAAGAAAATGCCCGTTCGGAGTTCGAGCAGCAGGATGACTCATCACATGTTGCCCATATTCATAGTGAGCCACCAAGACATATTAATGAAGAGCGTGAAGAAACCAACGAATCTAGGGAAGAATCGATCCCTTCAAATCAATACAGTCAACAGAAGGACGAGAATGATTCCCAGAATAACTTTGATAATGCTCCACTACGAAACCAAGGAAGGGATAACTACGATCCGCAGGAGGATCGTTCGGAACAATATTCCAATTACAATCATCAGAATGACGGTGATGGTGGTAGAGACAGTATTCAAGATGACACTTCAAATAGTATGCCTTACTCTTATAATAATCAGCAGCAACATAATTCACCTCATAATAATTCAGGTGAAGCTTATGAAAACCACTCTGAAAATTACAACCAACAAAATGAATCTTCTTTCGATGGTCAAGAAAACAACTCATCTTCTAATTTTGATCAAAGAAGAAATGAAGCAGAAGAGAACTTCTCGCATCAAAATCAAAATGTGTACAACAATGGAGAAGATGAAAATCATGGCAGAAATTCCAACTTCAATAATTTTAATACAGCCGACAACGAACATCAAATGCAAGACAGAGAAGATAGTAGAAATAATATAAGTGATACTTGTATAAGTGAACCAGTAATTGACAGTTATGCTATGCCTGCTAAGCATCTGACTGCAGCTGGTGAATGTGATGATCTGTTAAGAACTAATAATTCTTCCGAACAAGACAGTGAAAATGTCCACCAACCAAATAATGACTCTTTAGGTGCAGCTGAAGATGGTTTAGTTACTAGTGAAGGAATTAACGGGCCAATATAGTTCTGATTGTGTAGTAGTCGTAGTTAATAATAATTATTGTTACATATTTAATAATAACATTGTATAAATTTAATGTTATGAAACATAACATGTATATATTAAGTCTCGTCCGAATGCCTGCCTCTGAAATGGATTTATTATGGGTGTCAAAAGACTGGATAATAGTCTTGTTTTTGTTTTGTGATGGTTGTTAACTAAGAGTAGTTGTGTCACTGATATTTATTAATTTATGATTTTTGTTAACACATAAGTAGGTTAGTAGAGAAGTAGTTTTTTTTGACAATGAACAGAATTTGGGTAGTGGCACTCACATACAATATCTGGTCAATAGGAGTGAATTTTCTGAACTACTTACTCTTGCTAGACTATTATCAGTCAGTACTTTTATCTCGAACTCAACATAAATATAAATAGGGAAGCGAGAAAAGAAAAGAGAAATGACGAGAGGACGTTTGTTTTAATGATGAAAAAATGCCATTGAAATAAATGGAATATTTTTACCATTTGATACTATAAAGAATACTTCTCTGTGAAATCTCTCTCGTCATAAAATGTACTCCTTCCTTCTATTTATAATTTTGAATTGAATGAGAAAGTACTGAACGCCAGATGATCCTCGAGGAAAGGAACTGTTAAAGAATGACTTGATAAGATACTTGGACTTGAGAGTGGGCGTCCGCAAGCGCCGTTGCTTTCCCTCAAATGGAGGGACAAGTGACAAGGTAAATTTTATAGCTTGTAATTTAATTTAATAGTTATATACGAGATACGACCAATCCGAAATCTCAACTGCAGACATAAATTCAAGATTACTTTAAAACCACTTGGATATTTATAAGTATTTTGGATTGTGTGAGGTGGATTTGGAAAAATTTGTTGAAATCATTCTTGATGACAGCGGAAGAAGAACTGGAAACTCGTGAGAGTCAGTGAGAGAGGTTCTCGAATTGTAAATAATTCCCTTCATATGTCTTTTCCGTCATATCCAAGTTCCTTGGACTTTCAAGCCAAGCTTAAACTGGTAAAAAATATAGATAATGACTACAATAATATTGTACAAACCAAATTCAACGTGTTCACATACACACATCTTTAAACTACATTTAAATAGAGGCCTCACAATTTATGACGTACTCACTTTTCAAGTTATCCAAACTTCTCAACTTTATCTTTCCAAGTTAAATTGAACTTCGTTATAGTTAGAAGTTGTAAGCTAGGCAATGTCATTGGAAATTCAAATGTATAGTTTGATAGAATTATAGCAATCAAATCTAGCGACAGTGATATTTAGGGCGATATATGAGACTTGCATAACAAACCAAACTACTACAGGTACATGTAGACACGATTCAGTGGTATAATCCTTACCAAATTCTTTTAATCATCCTTCATTCATTATAGTGGTAGAATACTGTGTAGGAGTAGTGTCTGAATGATTTTAATTCATTAATATTCAACATCTATGCAAGTTATGGGAGAGATTCATTCAGAATCTGACACTTGTCATCCGGATATCCATATGAAGTACCGATTTCTGGAGCAAACGAAAACTAATCGTGGACTGCGACTGAGTTGTATTAAGTATGACTCAAGTGAACTATTATTTATCCTAAAGATTGTAATGATGATGTGTTATCAACTTGTGTATATTATTGAGAAAATTCTCTTATAAAAATAAAATGGTTATTATGATTACTGTAACTAGAAATTCGAGTCAAGTCGCCGGAGTAATGACGAACAATCCTTGACCTGATACTAGAAGAATGGGTTTAATGTTTTCATCTCATCTTGTCTTTTGTAGTGTATTATGTATACACATAAAAGCTTATGCTATATCATCTAAATTCGAAGAGCATGTTTATGCAAAAGGCTTCCTGACATTTAACTCGAGTGCTACTTCGTACTTGTATCTTGATAAGCTCGTGTGTTAAAGAGTTTATTACGAACTTTTAACACGAGTCATCATTTCCGTTGTTTTTCTTTATTGCTGTATTGCGAGGCAGTTTGTTATATTTTTATTTACAAGATCAGTTTACAAAACCTTTAACTACTTTTCTGTGGAGTTACTCGTGGTCGACTAAAAGAGGTTACATGAATGTACGTAATGAATCAGAAGAGGGTTAGGTTAGTTTCTGACTCATTATTTCACGAGGCTCTTATTCATGAAGTTAAATCAAGTCGATGTCGAAGGAGTCGACTTGTTTGGAAAGTTTCATTTGTCCGCGATCCGAAAATTATTTCTTGGTCGAAGTGGATTGTAATCAGAGATATTAATTGTTTCATTAGTCATCCGACTATCATCCATTAACTCACAGCATTAGAAGCTGGACTAAAAATAGTAACATAGGTAGCTATTTTCCCATTCTGCAAATTCAATTGCACAAGTACTGCTAATATATTGCCATATTGCATTTCACTGGGCTTTCATTTAAGTGATTGCATAGAATGAGATATCGTGCAACTCTTGACTTCTATGTGCAAAACTGCAAGGAAACGATACATACAACAGTAAATATACATTGAAACAACTTCATGCAAGTTCGTGGCCTTGGGTTTAGGAATCCTTATACGTTACGCAATCATTCTCGTGCATTCTTATTTCGTATGTCTACCAAGAATCCATGTGCACGAAAAAAAGCCGGTTAGTCGAAGGAATGCCGGCTCGTTTCGGTCTTTCTACATTTTAATAATCATATTCATAAGAATAATTTCTCAAGAAATATGATTGCGCATCCTTCACAAAATACAGACAAATCCAGAATAACCAAGATCCAAAACGTATTATCAAGTTTTAAGTTTAAACTTTCCATCTTAAAGGTTCAATAATATTTACCTAAGCCGTGTCAGAATTAAGAAACACGTTCAAGTATGCTTTGAATAGATTGTAGTTGTCTCATTACATAAGGATTATGATATGATGGTTATTTTAGTTCTAAGGGACGTTTGTGATCTCTGCCGTAACTTCTAAATATATCTCATGTTATGAACAGTTGAAACTTCGGATTGGAATTCATCTCTTCAATTAAATATATGTCCCACACAAAAATAATCTTCAGCAAGCTCTTATCGAGAACATCGTTAATAAAAAAAACCTACGCCAAGCAGATCTCTTAAGCCCAGGTAACTTATCAATTGCTATGAAGGATGTGTCGCTTTCAAATAGGCTTGACCATTTTAATTTCTTTGAGCATGAAAATCTCCAAGAAGGAACACTTTCTCGACCAAAAGTGCAAGAACAAATTTGTCAGATATAGCAATGTCTATAAC
>Ga0194135_10001439_pt1 | contig 14234 bp, 8 predicted proteins | sample LitLau_LLRF_2013_FD_134024 | JGI IMG/M metagenome (GOLD analysis project Ga0194135, IMG submission 134024) | Freshwater sediment microbial communities in response to fracking from North America - Little Laurel Run_MetaG_LLRF_2013 (version 2) | ecosystem: Environmental > Aquatic > Freshwater >...
AAACACTTGAATGAAAGGGAAAACTTTTTCTTTAAGTCATCTCTCTCGTCGTAAGTAGTTAAATTCTACTCCTTGAGACATTCGTCTTAAAGACAACCAGAGTCTGTGTGTGTTATTGTGTACCTATGAATGAACGCAAATATTTTAATTGATTTCTTTAAATCACGCATTCACATATACACGCGTATTATTATTATGCATGTGTCAATGCATTTGCTACGTAATGTGTATTTAATTACTCAATGAAGGAAATAACATCTCCAATAAACTTATAAATAATTATACTGACTGAAAGTCAATTAAAATTTCTCACGTACACTGCTCGTATGGATTGGATTTTCGATTAAATGGAAATAATTACGATCGATTGAGAATCATCATCGACTGACCTACTAAATAATCCTACACAGGGCACAATCATTCTGAAGAGAGGAAGGAGTTTTCTTCAAAACTTCAATCACATGCAAATTGCCCTAAAACTATTTCACCTAATATTACATGCACGTACGTATACATTAACTATATGTCTGAATGAACAGTATCCTATTGACTAAACTGGCGTAAAAGGAAAGATCACTCGTACTCCTATTGAGTGAGCGTAAAAAATAAGTATAGGTTCCTATGAAAAGTCTCTCTATTGGTTATTGATCCATATTGATCCATATCGACAGTAATATTCCCCTCATAACTATCACCTTCACTGAACGAACATAATTTGATATGAAATTACCCCGTGTGTAGGTCACTTATCATCTCATTGTTGAGTAATTGGAGAGCCGACAAACGACTCACACAGCAACAATGGAGAGATCATATCACCTACACTAAACAACAATGCTCGACGTAGTTTTGACCTGTCGGTTATTTTGCCATGCTTAGTCAAATAGGCTCTGCGCTCTCCCTCTATTTATAACTCTGGTAATAGTTATCATCTCTGCACAGAAGGCTTATAGCGTTGTTCATGTTGTGTAGGTGGGAAAACACGCGTCTCTGCTGTCACTTACGAGGTTTTTATGCTTTCCAAACTTTAATTCGTGTGAATCATTCTCTCACTTGAGACTCACTCGAGAAGTTTACAACTCGAAGGTACTCATCATCATCACATAGTAGTAGTAGGGAGTCGCAAATTCTTCCTAGTAGTCAAATTGGATGCAAAAATAAAGGCTGAAACAAGCAACCGACTCAATTGTAGCAAATCAGTGGTAGTATTATATTATTGTGTTGGATCCAACCAAGGTGCAAAAGTGCAAACAGATACCTACATAATAATAAAGCTCTTGTACTGTGCTAGGTTTCTTTTCTAATGCTGTGCCTAGTGTGTCACTGATCATCATTACATATTGAGATGAAAGGAGTCCCATATACAGCTTGATTTAAATTGTAATGGAGTTTACACGTTAACTTTTAACGGGAGAGTGTATTAAACAGATTAAAAGTCTTTAAACACTCAAGTTTGTCTCATCATGTCAACTCATACTCGCATGCAAATCGATCCTAATTCTTCCTTCTTTTAAACGCTCAACTCAGCCACGTTAGTTCCGCCACTCATTTTTCTTTGAACTTTCATGTGATAAACTTTCTTACCTATTAAAATTAAAGTCATTTCATGTCACAATCTTTTGACACTGCCTCTTGTTTTTCATTCAAAGAGTTACCTATGCGCCAGCTCATGATGATAATCTGTGTGTGAGTTGTTGTGGAAGAATGGAAGAAAGATGCATTATTATTTGTGAGTAAAAACGATAGCAAAAACCGCAAAAGGTTATTGACAATCACATACACGTCTATAATCCCAATTGCTAATGTGTTTTTGATTGATGCTTTTTGCTTATAGAATCACAGACTACTTCTTGTTAGATAGAGTTGTTAGTTCCGAGGGCTCTCAAGTATATCCTATTTTGAAGCAAACGCGATTCGAGATTTCTTTTCCTAGCAATTTGCATTATCCCCATTTGATTGTGAGATTTGATTTCAAAGTATACGCAGCAGATTTTAAAGCTTTATGCCTGTGCCAAATAAGTTGAGCGGCGACCAACAACAATTTGGTTTTGTACCGCGTTTGTTAGCAATGGAAGTTGTAAAATATAATTTGCAATTGAATATTCCGAAAGAGAGGAGAAGGAATTTCTAGGACATAAATATTTTACCCAAATAAGATTACAAAGAATATTTAGCGTGACAAGCTTTTACATTGTGTAGACAATTATTAATTCATATCTGCTTTTGTTACGCGAGTGATTCAATGCTGAAGCATAGAAACACCTGTCGTGACTTATAATTGACACGTCCATTCCCTCCAGTCTTGAGTTCTTTTGTGTCTAAAAACGAGTGCACTTGTTGTAATAATAATGAGTAATTGAGCTCGTTACGTCCAAAATAAGTCCCAACTGGGTCAGTCAGCAATAATCTGACAGGAGAGAGAAGAAAGAACTAAGTTAAGCCTTATTAACATGTTATGACAGGGTCATTAAGCCTTACAATTAATTCCCAGTTTAATTACAAAGTGACTCGTAGGACTTCATTCAGAATCCTTGTTAGGTCCAATGGCGTGGTGAATGATAAGCAGCAGCAGAGGAATCGAATCGCTTATCGAGGTCACCATCACCAGTAGCAGAGAGATAAGCTTCTCAATAAATAAAGTTTAACTGAAGAGAGAAGTCGTGGTAATCGATCTGACTTTATTATTTATTATTATAGGATGGCCTTTACAGGGACACAGCTCAATATCTACATGACCAAAATTCGTAAAATATTCATTCATATGACAAACTTTCATTTACTAATAGTTCTCCTACACGTACAATGTCGTACAACAAATAATGTTAATAAATAAACTTCAATCCAGTTAGTAGTAGCCAGCACTACATCTCGTCGATTTTTAAACAAATTCTAGAAACTCTCGTTCTATCGCCTTTCTTGTGGCTACAGTGCAAAAAGAGCAAACTCGTAAAATTATTGACTTGATCAAAATGTTCGACTATTTTATGCACACAACTTCCCTACAGGGGGTAAATTGTAATTTAATGAATTGTGTGGTAGCTGAGGCATATCTCCTAAGGCCAGATAGTGTCAATCATTCACTCAAATGAGGCATACACATACAGGAACATTGGCAAATTGCAACCCAAGTGGAAACAGGGACTCGCGAAAGGACAGAACTTGGTAACGCCGTCAGTACTAAATACGAACGAAGGAAATTATTGCAACTCTCGCCTAATATATAAAGATTCGAAGTGCAAGCAAATGCATCTCTCATAACTTCTTTTGCTATGATCACGTAGGTAAAAGCGTATTATGCGTTTCTCCTCGTATGTCTTGGGTCTTGGCACAAAATGTATGCTCATCCGTAGACCTCAAGTGCAATTTTGTAGAATGCAAAACACATTCTTGTTGAATAGCCAAATACCAATTCCGTTTTTGCAAGTTCACCGCAACAATTGCAATAAATTACTTTGGGTTACAAGGCCTTTGATTGTAATTTTTATAAGGATTCATTTCCTTCATTTTATCCAGTTACACAATTCTTTACTTAATTATTGATTTGTATAATACTCACCGTTCAGTTCGTATCAGATTAGGTATTGGGCAAAATTGACAGATGTTAAAGAAATGTGTGTGTATGTCAATGTAAGATACTTTAGCATTTTGGTCCAAGAAGTAGTTACTGGAAAATTACATTGGGTGTGCCGCGTGGCAAAAGAATTTCTATCGTTGTACGTAAATAAGCCCTAAGAAATCTGTATGATTGCCGTGTAACGAAGATTAATTCCATTTCACTGAAGATTAATTTTTTATAATCAATTAAAAATGCCGTCTTTTGTAAATGTACAACCTTTGGATAAAAATCCGTAGTTAATCTGACACTCAAGGAACTCATATGGATGAGAGGTGATCTCCCACAAACAAAGGACGGAGAATTGAGCATTAAAACATTTAAAAAGTCTCGCTGTGTTTTAGAGCAAGGACAGCTATTCATTAACATTTTAGCCCATCCACACCTTCACGTAAGCCTTCTTATGTGCCTGCACAGTTGGCCACATAATCACCACGCGTAATTAATTATTGTTCATTAGTAATTACTAATCGCAAGCTTATTCAACTACTGTATTAAATCAAGGAGTAAGTAGCTAATTAACAACAATTAAGTTCATCTCTATTAGGTCATCAGTAGAGACGATCTTGAGTTAATTAACAACAATTATAAGGCGTAGTACTTAAGACGAGATTTAAATACACACACATCTCTCTCAAGCGCAAGTTTAACAGAAGTTCTTGTATACTACTTTTCGAATTTCAATCTCCATTTAATATTGACAATGAGTTGTGTAAAAGTGATTGACTACGCCCTAATTAAAGTCCACAAAATGTCCTTCCCCTGCTCTGCAGTTGTTAGCTCATTTTTATGGACAAGATTTACTACGGCATCATTTGATGATGAGGTTAGATCTCTGTCGGCATTTATTCGTCTTTAATGATCAATATTCGACTAAATAATGCCTCTGTATATTATACGTGTTCGTTGTTTACCAACTGGAGATTACGCGTACACTCGCTGCTCCAATATAAGTGGCCTTCTTCGCTCGAGCAAATAAAAAATCTCGAAGACAAACGGAGATAATCCAACTGACGAGGGAGAAATAAATCATGCGTCTAATTTATATGCTAATTTATTACCTATTACAATAAATATTATGCTGAGACTACACAACCTCCTCCGACTGCAAAGGAAGCTTTCGGTAAGCCGAAAAATAGATACAAATAAGTAAATAAAAAATACTAAAATAGTACCTAGATTTTCGTTCAATAAATTGCTTAGAAATTTGTTTTCGAAGTTTAGTAGAGCGTAAGTACGACGAGCAGATTACAATGAACTTACCTTCCACAATAAAGTAGAGAGAATGAAAGAGAATTGAAAAATTACGTAAAAATCAGTTTTAAGTTTCGCTTGTGTTAATTATAGAACCTCCTGTAACTGACAAGGAGATGTTTGAACAGTTAATTTCATTGCTACGTTATAAATCACTCATTGAGAGGTTCATCTTCTCAACGCAGAAACAAATATTTAGAAATGATTTATTTGGCAAGTGTACACCTGTCTGTGTGTATGTGAGTGTGTCTACCTATCGTGTATCTTTCAATCTTTCATAATTACTTGAGATTAAACTTGGAAGTTCAGATTTCATTTGGCAGAAGAAAATAATTTTTAATTGACAACGACTCTACTTTCTCAAATGGCTACAAGTTCATCAATCGAAAGTCAAAAGAAGTCGTTTTAATGCTTTGTCGCTCGCGTACACGATGAACGATCAGCCACGAGTAGCAGGATCAGAAAAGAGGATGACGACGATATATGTATAATAATGAATATAATAATGATCATCAGATCCTTATTCGTTGCTCAAGCATTTCAAATGTAATATAATAATAATAATAATAATATAAAGCGACTTTTCCATTTGAGCAAGAATAAATTCATTTACCTATGCAGGAGTCACTTTATAATTTCATCATCAGATTTATGAACTCTCCTCATTCATTCAATCAAAACCGCACCTACACGCACAAAATGTATATTATAAAGTGTACCACATGCGCATTTCTTCCATTGATAGTCTCCTGCCTTTTTGTTAATTGCAATTAAAAGTCACCCAATAAATATTGAGAGGTAATGTCTCAATTAAATTTGAGGGGGTGGTATGTGCCGTGCATTTTAATAGGGAAATATTCCAAAATGTATAATTTATATATTTCCAAAGAGAAGTGAGCGAAGAAGTTTAATTGCAATTAACAAGTTAGCTAAACTAGAGTAGTGTCGATTGTTCTAGAACAAATATTAATGAGAGTGTTACAATTAAGTGATACACATTCTGTCAATGTCAAGTAAAGCTTATCTCCCTCGCGTACATATCATTCATATCGATTGGAGCTTAAAGTTGTGTGTGTGAATAACAATCAGAGAGCGTCCGTCCGTTTAACAAGATCCAATGACACTGTGAATGACCAAAGTCAATGAGATTCTTGTCTTGCGTTGCCTTCGTTGTCTGTGATCATCCAAGGGTTGGGCATTTCGCCAGAATCACTCGCACAATTTAACAAGGAATTTTAACAGTGAAGGAACAATGTTATCTCGTATTTGCTCAGAATGACCTACGCTACTACCAAACTGACCATTTGCATTTACTTGGAACAAATTAAAAACTTCCAAGGAACTTCAACCTTCCATACTTGTCGAGTTTCATTCTTTTTCGTACGCACGCACATTTTTATTTAATCGTTTGGAATTAGAACAAGTTGTATCAATCAATTCGAGGGCTTTTTAGTCATAATACCTTTCGTACTAAAGGTGCACACGCAAGTACATTTTCTAAGAAAGTTCGAAACCAACATTTCATGGAAATCTTTTTGAATCCAAATTAAAGAAGTAATGTAAAGTAATTAAGTAATGTGAAGAACACATGTAAATATATGATGAAAATATTGTGTTCTAGTTCATATACGATTACAAATCGTGATTTGCTTAAGGTTTACATAAAATTGTTATGAGATAAATGGACATTCATAACAACGAACTTGCAACAGAAGAGATGAGACAGACAATGTGACAGTTTGACGCGTAGAGGCATGAAACAGTAAGAAAACGAACAAAGATGACTATAATAAGATGATGATACGCACAATTGCTCCCTTCCTATCTATCTAACCTTTTACAGAAAGATTCAATCTGACAAAGCAACATCATCAAATTATTGTACGTGTATACGCAACTCCAAAAATCTAGGATTGGTCTTTGCTCGACAGATGCACTGCAATTAGAACTTACAACATAAACGATGAATCTCATGTAGCATTCGTCTTTTAAAGTTTTTTGGATTAGCACACTTGGTAATTGTAATAAATTCAACGCTCTTCTAATTGACACTTCATTACTAGAAGATGCGAGGAGGGTTTCCTCACAAATTCATTCTGTGTTTTTCTGTTTAGCAAAGATTTTGCACTCATTCCCTGTCATTTAGCACAAAAATATTTGCATGTCGAAGGGAGTGGAGACAACCACAACGCGAGAGATTGTCAAAAAAGCTAAAGTGTCAAAATATACCCCACACAAACAAACCCATCTTCCATGTGGGTTGAACAAATTAATTGAAATTGCATGTTCTTCCCATTCCCCTATTTTACGACTTCCTCGTTTCATAATAATCCATTCAATTCAAATTAGTTTGTATGAAATCATGCGCGTATACAATCCATTACAAAACTTATCGTAATTAATTTCCATTTAATGTCTTCCAGGCCTCTTCTCAACTCCTTAGTGAACAAGTTGGAACTCCTTGCATCAAAACTCGACCATCTCAATGAAGTCCAGAGTCAAATTCAAAAGTCCTTTGACGTTCTGGAGTCTCGGATGGCTCAGACACCCCCGCCAAGCAGTTCTTCCTATTCTGACGAAGTGCCTCAATGTGGAAGACGCGTTGACCGAGTTCTAAGAACTCTCACGCCCCTTGTGAGTCGTGTCGAAGGACTTTGGTCTGTCGTCTCAGGATTCTCATCCCCACCTGTGAATTCTTTTAATGTGAATGCCAACAAGTTGTCTTCGTCTTCTGGACCTTCTTCTGTTCAGCCCAGCCAGTTTTTGGGTGATGCTCTTCTCTCAGAAAGTAGGAGACAAGAACGAGCAATCACTGCCATTCGAAGTGACCTTAATGTCCGCGTAAGTCTCCTCTTTACAATAATTCGTCTTATGGAAAGTTAAATTATTCTGGTTAATTTTACCACACTCACACGGTTTCAACGAAATGAAAGTTCGGCATTTATATTAAACCTCAGATTATACGATCATTGGCTATTGACACCTCCATTAATTTCTTCACTATCAGTCGAATTCGTTTGTGTGTCCGTCTGGCGTGTGTGTAATTAAAAGTCAATCATTTCCCCTTACAATAAATGAAACACTCTCTTATTCTTTGATTCTTCCTCTTGATTTCTTTCCGGGTCTATTGGTGTGTAGACTTCACGAGATATATATACTTTCAACTTTGTTACTTATTGTTTCTCTTGTGTCATATCCTTATAAAGCAAGCAGGAGAGAGTATTCATTCGACTACCTTCGTATAATTAATTTTAATGCCTTTCAGAGTTCACAAATAATGAGTGAGTTGGGAGCTGTGGAACAAACTCTAGATTTGCTCCAGTCCAACTTGAAGCCATCAGGTCACACTCCAAGTTCTGCCAAACAAAGTCTCCCTCCCCCAGGACCCCCACCAACTGGTCCAAGCACTTTGGATGAAGCTGATCAGCTTGCCACAGATGTCCAGCGGACAAACGATGTCACATTTGATGAGAGGTTTACCGGACCAAGTCCAGTGATCATGGGAAACTCCAGTCTACTCTTGAGAAATCAACAAGCAGCTCCTCCCGGCCTGGTCTTTCCTTCGGTTAAGAACAAGCCAAGTGCTGATGCTGCATCTCTCGATGGAGCTGACACTCTTCTTACTGGCGTAAGTAGTAGTTTAACTATTTCCACCTATTTTCTGCCTTAAACTCTGCCTTATAAACATAATTGTTCCTATTGAGCAACGATAGCTTATCATTCGTATATAACTAGGCTCATCCTTATCTCGATAGTGCAATTAGCAGTATCAAATCTTTATATATAGTAGTGTATTTGGCAACTTAATAAGGCACGAAGTTCATTGTCATTACACGAGAATGAGCAAAATTTGCGAAAAACTTGAGCAATCAAACATTTCACTGATTTCAAATCTTTTCTAACACACAAAACTCTGCGAATATTTGTAAATATGAAGTTCGTGAATGAGCTTTTAGCTAAGCAATTCTTCATCGCAAATGACTCCCATGGCACAATTAGATGGAACGCGATAACCTTTCCCATCCTCTCATCTTGTCTTATTCGTCGTGATCCATTTGCTTATCTGTCTGTGTATGTATATTTGCTTTCAGTCATCATCCCACATCTAATAAACATCATCATAAGTTGAATTAAGTTGGTGGTATCCAAATGAATAAAGTCATAAAATAAAAGACTATTTCAAGTTCATTTTCTCAGGTTACTCTCAATAAACAGGTTTCCTTTCCTCCGCGTCCAATTTGTTCCCAAAATCAATAATAATTATAACAGGCTCGTTATAAAAATAATTTTCGCGATGACTAGAGGTCAATCGCGAGTTCCATCGAGTGTGTATAAATGAAGTGTGGTTAATGGGAGAGATGTAAAGTGCAGAAAACGAGCAAGTAATAGTCGAGTGTGTGAAGTAACATCTGAGGTGTAAATGGGAGTTATATTATATTCATGTAGCCCAATTATTTAATCGTTACAATCATTCTCTGCACTTGCCAAAATAAATAATTGTACTGACACTCACTTGTTGCATACGTAATAATGTTTCACACTACACAAATACCAAAAGCTTACTTAGATTTCGACTAATTTAAAGAATCACAAAAGACGCTGTAAGGGCAAATCATTTTTCTACACTTCATTTCACACTCATTTTTAAAAGTAGATAATGCCTAATTGGCAGGTTGAATGAGGTACTTTTAAAATTAGTTTGACACTCACTCAAAAGTAAAGTACTTAATTGTAGGACTTCTTAATTTAGCTCAGATTGTCATGTCATGATGAATCGGTAACAATCACTTGATTACTGTGTAAGCTATAGCCACACTTACCATACACACAGGTCCACGTGTTTATTTATACAACTGCTCTTTGTATTATAAATCAATATGATTTACTTTTGCATTTCCAATGCAATTATTTCATCACCAGCTTATTAGTACTGTTATCTCATTCGGTTTTTTATACACACGCGCATGTAGTAAAATAAGCAATGCAAATTGCTTGCACATCAGTCAATAAGTTAAGCTTCAATTCAACTTTTGATGTAGCAGTGAACGTATGAGCACAACATCAAAGCTCGTGTAAGGAGCTACATCAAACAACAAAGTGGCATGTGCACATAAGGTTCTGTCGTAAAAATCAACTTTCATTTTTGCCATCACACAGTCTTATCATATTCTTCTGTAGCTCTCAAATGACCAGGTTCAATTTGTGCACTTTAGAACATTGTAAAAACTGGGAGCAGGGAAGAAAGCAACTCTATCAACACTCTAATGACTAATTTGTTTATTTAGTCCTCAGCAGTTTAATACGTACATGAACATTCAATTGCTCAAATCAATCCGCGTACAAAAGTTTTTTCGAAGGTTGAGATGAAGAGAAATCTTTTTGATTACTTCTTCCTTCCTCTCTGGTCAATTCTCCCATCCTCGATCTTCATCAATTATTTACTTTACAATGTTAATGTGTGTGTTACTTTTCAATGCCAACCCTGAAATCAATACTTTAACTCTAAGTTTATATGCTTGTAAATTATTGGAATTGTTGTTCATTTGCCAAATGCAGCATCCGTTCCAATTGACCTTAACATTCTTTTAAGTAGAAGAAACCTCATTTGAAATGTATCATCATTTTTACATGCGAACTAAATTGTAAATTGTTAATTCCAGTCTGGCCAAGCCAAATCCTCGTGTGCCGATTTGATGGCAAATGGAGCAAGACGATCTGGACTCTATCACATTAAGCTGCCTGGAGCAAGATCGTCATTTTGGCAACTCCTCGTTTATTGCGACCAAGACATTTCTGGTGGCGGATGGATGGTAATTTTTTGACTGTTGGGATTTAACTTTGATTTTCTTTCTATCTTTCACGGCTACAGGGGAAATAATAAGATTCAGAGAGCAAAATATAGAAACTCTCTGAAAGTGCTGATCGTTGAGCCAAGTGCCTCAAAGTCAGTATCATTCAAAGTAGCAACTTTCATGAGCATTTGGTTTCTAAATCCATCTTCTTTGTTCATAAGAACAATAAAAGTGGTCAAACAAGAAGGAAGAAGAGGGTCAACTCGATCTTGAGAAATCAATACTTTGTTTAATTTGGTGTGGTCGATTTCCCTTATTGCGCTACCAAAAACTTGTCCACATTTTGTTGCTTCATTCATTCATACTCAGGAATACAGAATCTGGTTTAGTAATTTGTTTATTCACTCTGGAATGAGAAGCTCTTCTGAGTATGCTTTCTCAACCTTCTTGCCTTCGACGTTTCAATTAATTAGCTGTAAGATTAAACTGTGATTTCCCATTTAATACTTGGTTAGTCAAAATTAGAACGATATATAGACTAACAAGGTAACTCAAACTCAAAGTTGAGACAAATTCATTGTCTCAACTGTCTCAATGAGCAATCTATCTTGTAGTAAATCTAGAAATATCAAGCAACAAAGCTACTACAAATAATGCTAAATCTTTAATTTTTTCTAACCTACCGCTACTTATCAAAAATCTCTCAAAATGTCATCTATGAAACTATGAATAATGATCAAATAATCATTCTGAGGTGATTTTGAAGGCATGTACTAATATTTCTATCTCACTGACAACTCTAAAAGGTTATCCAAAGACGAGCCGATTACGGAGAGCCACGTGAAAGCTTCCACAGGAACTGGATAGAATACAGAAGTGGATTTGGAGACCCAATGAGGGAATTGTGGATGGGAAATCTTAACCTTCACCTTCTCACAAGCTCCGAAGATCAAGTCTTGCGAATTGAACTTGAGGATTTCGACGGAGAAAAGAGATACGCTGAGTATTCTACCTTCAGAGTAAGCTCACGAGGACATTATCACTTGTATGAATACGAGTTTGGGACAATTGGTTCACACACTACAATTGATTCTGCATATGAACAGGTTGCATCAGAGACGGACGGATTCCGATTGGAAGTAGGAGGCTATTCCGGAGACGCTGGAGATGCCCTCAGTGACCCTTGGTATGGAGCCCATGGCTCTGCCTTCTCTACTCATGACAGAGACAACGACAGGTCCAGTCTCAACTGCGCTTCCATGCTCAAGGGCGGATGGTGGTGGAAGTCTTGTGGCAGGGGACTCAATGGTCTCTACTTCGACACCCAGCAACCCGAATCCGCTCTTGCCCGACAGGGTATCGTTTGGTTCAGATGGAAGGTAAGGGAGCGATTCAAGCGCTAACTAACTAAATAAATAACTAATAATAATTTATACGTTCCAAGAGCTTCAATTTGAATCTTCTTTGTAGGGATGGGATTATACGTTGAAACGAGCAACGATGATGATCAGACCGAAGACATTCCGACCATCAAACTCCACGTCGAGCACATCCTTTACCTCACAATCGTCGTCTTTTGTGTAAATTAAATGTAGGAATTCATGTAAACTCACGTTATAGTTTAATTCACACCAAAAGGCGTCGTTTGTACTTGACTACAATGTTTACGTTTATCTAATGTATAGCCACGTTAAAATGTACAGAGGTTTAATTTAGTTATTCCTTCAATATCAAACTTCTACCAGTAATGTCGCTTTTCTTTTACTCTTTCACCTTCCTCATATTTCCTTCAATCTTTCTCCTCTATCAATTTTGAAACTTGAGCCATTATATTTCAGAAGTAGCAGCAATAGCAGTAGTACTTGCTTGTAATTGTGTCAATTTTTGCAAAAAAGATTTAAATGCTTGAAACTTAGCACACGCTATCTAGAAGAATTACTCCTTTTTTTAATTCTTGAACATTACGAAGAATTCAACTATTACTTACTTAAATGCTGTATGAGTAATATTGACACTCTGTCTGCTATTCTGTTCACCTCCCTTTTCATTGTTTAATCTGAAATCTGCTGTCTTAAATCTGTATCAATTTATCACCTGAACTTAATAATGTCTTTACACCGTTTCTTTCCTTTGAAATCTGTCCAGAACCCCAGAGGCTTTTGTGTATGTGAAAATGCAATGATGATACGTTATGTATATGTTACAGAGATAATGGTTTGTATGAGCAGCTTTATTTTGGGATGCTTGTGTATTATTAGTTAAGTCGTAAGTTAGTAAGCAGAGGGATTGATTAATAATGCGTCGTCATCAGATGCACCTCCAAATCTAATTAAAACCCTGATCCCTCGAAGATAAGATTCTCTTAGCAGTGTACAGATGATTTATTATTATGACTGACTATGTAAGTAGAGGAAGTACACGCAAATGTAACTAAGTGTGTCCTTCACTTGTATTTTAGTTCTTACGTCTTATAAGCAAGTTACTTGGTGGTTTTAAAAGTTCGTTTTCTAAGGTGTTTTTATCCCAAAAATGTGACCCAGTATTATGCTAATAAATACTCTCCGGTAATTACATACAATTGTTGAGTTCTTGTGGACAACCAGCATCTGAATTTCTCATAAAAAGCAGCGTGACAAGGTTACATAAAATGTTAAAATGATGTACTGCACAATATTAAAAAATCAGATCTAGCCATCAATATCCATTATTACGCAATTGCAATCAAGGCCCTGAATCTTTTCTTTCTCTGGATAAGCCGGATAGGCCCTTCTTCTTTATCAGATGAATTACGGTGCTTGTAACACTCTCTTCCTTACATAGGCAGCTCTTCCTTCGGACAACACATCTTCTGGTAAGGGGACTGAAGACGAAATGGAAGTACAAGCGGAGATTAAGAAGGTGACAAGTTTTGCATAAACAAATAGCAAAAAGAAGTGTTAGGTTTTACATGATTACAAATTACGAAGGAGGAGTCTCAGTTTCCCCGTCACCACCAATTCACCAGGAGTCGATATTTCTGTCTCATTTTGTCATTTGCATTTCTGGACTCTGGGGCTCCTTGAGACAATGAACTTTCGATTGGTTGACTTTCCTTCTTCCTTGACTTGTTCCGCCGAGAACCGTTCGTTCTCCTTCCGCAGAGACAGCTCAGCTGCCGACCAGGCTGTGACCCGGTACTTCACGCTCCCCGGAGGTCGCGACATCATGGACAAGAACAAGACCTTCCATAACTGGAGTTCCAAGGTCATCGGGTTCCCTTCAACCACTTGGAAAGTAGATAAGTACGTGTTGCGAGTCTTATTACATGTGTGCGATATCGACTGGTCAGTGTAACTGGTGTTAACGAACCATGATTTGATTTGTTTGACAGGAAGTTCACCGAATCATCCGTGCAAACGCAGGATATCGTCTTGAAAGACAAGAATGTTCAATCTTCAATAGTGTCGCATATTTCGGTTGCATTTGCTAATCAATTTTATCAATATCAATTTATCTAATGATTTATATGTGAGCTAAGATTTATGATTTATGCAATCTTTGACAGACTCAAACAGGGCATGGGGGTGGTGGTGGAG
>Ga0194135_10001440_pt1 | contig 14233 bp, 16 predicted proteins | sample LitLau_LLRF_2013_FD_134024 | JGI IMG/M metagenome (GOLD analysis project Ga0194135, IMG submission 134024) | Freshwater sediment microbial communities in response to fracking from North America - Little Laurel Run_MetaG_LLRF_2013 (version 2) | ecosystem: Environmental > Aquatic > Freshwater >...
AATCAACTTTGTAATTTTTTTTTCCAGAGAGAATTTAAAAAATCCATCTTAAATTTAAAAAGTCGGCGTCTTCTCCTTTTTTTGATAGAAATCCGAGTTAGTTAGGGAGTAGCGTTGTTTGGGGAATGGAGTTTGGTAACTGAGAAGTACCGAAATGGGGATTTGGAGGAACTAAAGAACCTGTTTACGTAAAACTCAATTCCGATCTCTCATTCCTCTTCTTAACTCTCATGGGAAAGAATGAGGGAATTAAAGCTTTTTTGAGGATACCGAGAACAAGAGAAGAAAAAAAAAGAAATCGAACGGATCTTCTCTCTTTTCTTTGCTCATCGCCCGCCCGTGAAACCTGAAACTATTTTTTTTTCCAGTAATTAATGGATCTCTTCTGGGATGGAAGTTAAGAAAAGGAGTTCAATTTGCCAACTGAGGATTATTAAAGAAAACTAACTAATACCATCCATATCCCATGCCAAGTCAGTTCGTCGAAAGCGAAGCCTCATCATCATCGCTTTTCTTATGTGCAGAAATTGGAGGCTGAAAGACTAAAAGGGAGAACTTTTCCACTAAAAAAGTCTAAAAAGACAGGATAGGCGTATATTTTTCGAGCAGCGTTTCCGTCATTTTCCGTTTTTTGTTCTTGGAAAGTTATCCCTCTAAACTGTTTGAGGAGAGAGAGAGAAGAGACTCTTCTGTTTCTCTACTAATAATATCCTCATCACCATCACACCCAACTTTCTCCATTGGGTCCCTCCCGAGAGTTAAGCTAGTCTGCCTGTATGTTACGTCTTTCGGTCTACGGGACAGAAACAGTTTTCCCTTTTTTCTTAAAAAAAAAAAGCTAAATGTGGAAGTTAAGTTTGGAGGAGAAAATAATGAGTCCGACGTGAAAGATTAAAGACAATGGAGGTGGAGGCGGTAAGTAATAAATAACTAAAAACCTGTGGCTTTCTCCGCATTAACCAGGCTCTCCGAGCTCTTTCATGTTTTCCTTTTTCCAACATTAGAACACTTGAGCTGGAACTAGGAGATGGGAGAAGAGATGAGAGAACTAAGAATAATTTTCCGTAAAACCGAGCTTTCTCCCACGGTGTTCTAATGTTTCTAAAACTTTTCCTGACTCTGCAGAGATCCTAATAAAACAGCGGCAGATGACGTATTTTTACACCAAAATACCCACACCTTAACACCCCCTGCAATGTAATAATCTTATACAATCGAAATTCTTAAGATGCAAGGTATTACGATTTTGGGAGTTTGCGAATGCGAACCCTATTAAAATGACGTCGAGGAGGAGCTTGTTAAATAAAGAAATTACGTTAACCCTAATACCTTAACATTTCTTCTGGTTTGTGTGGAAATTAATTCCCGTCTCGTAAAGTCTAAAGAGATGAGGTCATTACTATCTTCTCCCTGTCTTGATTTCTCTGCTCAACAGGAACCATTGAGCTTCTTATTCTCTGAATGATAATGATGGGCTCATTAAATACAAGTACTGAGGCTATGAGATGGAACTGACTTCCGTAGTTTACTATTCTTCCCGTCAGGCTTGGAAATGGGCTCGAAACTTAATTTTCTTGGATTTCCTAAAGCAATCAATGTGGATCCTATAGAAATACCTACGAAAAGAAAATCAGAGTTTACAAATCATTCAAATAGGAAAGATGGGCGCTTCTAGAAAGGGGGCAGAAGAAGAAAGGAAGAAAAATATTTTTACTAAACCCACCAGATTGGCCGGGCGGAGCAAATGCCTTTCCTCCAGTTGGTAAAGAGACAAGACAGCTAAGGACTGCGGCTCTATTCCCATGACAAGGCTCGAGAGCAATCGGTCCAGGACATTCCTGAAACACATTAATTCCATCCCATTTAGTATGTTTTATCATTGAACCCGGATCCAAAGAGCGGGAGATATGGGAAGACGCTATTTCGAATTTTCCAAAACCACTTCTCACACCACGAAATCCTCTCGAGGAAAAATCAACCAACGCTTGGAGAGACTACATACCCGCCGCCGCCTGGCCCTGTTTACCAGCTCACCCAACCCACTTTTGTAGATGAAGAAAGAAAGTTATGATCCCTCCGCCACCATTTTTCTCTAACCACCCACTGTAAATCACACTTTGTCACCATCAGATTTATTCTCCTCATCGGTATACGAAATCTCCAGAAGATCCACTGCTGACTTTCTTTTTTCTTCTTCAAACAACTTTTCCTTTTCATTCCAATCCCGTCTGACGGGGGTAACGAACAGCAAAAGTTTTGGCAGAGCCGTTCCGAGAGGTAGCAAACCGCGGAAACAAAAAGAAACTGAGCAAGAGCAGGGTGGTCGGTAACAGTTGAAACTTGATCTCTGGAGATGCCGATGCCACCACGGCGGGTATTCGAGGAAGACAAAAGTATTGGAGAAGGAATCGTATCGAATCGCCCATTTTGTATCCTTTACATTCTGAGTAAATTGGAACAAAATATTAGTAGGGAATCGACCGCCGCCGTTATATTTAGCCATTGACAGGCACAGCTAGACTTTAGACAAGGCAAGGGAGTTATCTTTCCCCATACCTGCTCGCCATGCCTGTAAAAAGAGAAAAGCACTGAGCCAGCGTATCATTTTTCTCTGTCTGTTCCAGAAACTCATCCATGCAAAATCACACAAATGCAATTCATTCCATCCCGTCAAACCTCACATAAGGATTCATAATTTAGGAGCCACTAGAATATAAAGAGGAGTAGCATATCATATCTCATCTCGGCGCTCCTTCCCTCGCTCGACCCGTTCCGTATATTACCTTTCTACGTTTCCTAAGAGAAGACAATCCATTGGATGTGGAAGTGAGACCTCTTCCTGCTTCCAAGTATATTTGGGCGAAAGGTCTAGACGCCATTTGCTCCATCTCCACAAAAAGACGCTGGAAAAAATTGAGGCCTCTGGATTAGTTGTGTCCGACGAAAGTTTTATAACTCTTACTATAGAAAACGCACAGAATGCTTCCGCTTAAACATCTAATCCACTTTTCAACATATGCTACGCCATACAATTATTAATTTCTTAGGTAACAAAAAAATAAAAGTTTGATTGCAAAAACTTAATGAGCTCACCTGTCTCCTTCTATACATGTCATACTTTTGTTTGATTTTCCATAAGCAGGCGGCTATTATCAACAGGATTAGAAAACAACTAGAAAGCAAAACAAAAGAAAGAAATCCGTTAGTTTCATTTTTATCATTGCGAAGAGAAATTTTGAGTTGCTCGATGAACGATTCCTTCTGATTAGTTGTGTCAGTCTCAGAAGCCACACCTGGTACTTCAAATAATAGGAATTATTACGACTCAAACCAGGCCATTTATTTTCTGAAAAATCGTGGGAGGAGCTCAGCAGAAAATCATTTATCAAGGCTCATCTGTCCTAAAACCTCCCGACCCCGACCTTCAAGAGGTAGTAGACCCAGACGAAAAAAGTGCTAGGGGAGAAAGTGAGCACGCGAATTTTAGGCCGATTCATACACAGTCACTCACCAACTATACTACTCGCAGAAAAAATGAATGGAACAGGCGAAATCGTTGAATTAATGAAATAAGGCATTAGACATATCGCCTCGTGTCACAGAGGTCCTTCTATCCTTCTCATCGACAATTCTCCTTCCTCTAGGTAACTTATACGATCCCTTTCTACGAGAATCTACCCAGGGAATTGGCTCATACAAAACCTCATTCAACCCATCAATCAGGCTCATAAGGCCCCTTTCAGTTTTTTTTCTAGACGGCTTTCAATTTTCTTTCTCCTTCGGATTAGTCAAAATCTCTCTTTGATTTGTGAGATCAGTTTGATCCTTGAGGGAACAAGAGTTATTCCCAATTCATTCCGTTGGTTGGGAAAAATTAAATTTGAGTCAGTTTCAATTTACGAGAAGTGGTCAACTATGGAGAAAATAGGAAGGGAATTTGTTTTCTCTGATTTAATTTGAAATGAATTGTGAATTCGATGTTCTCAAACTTTCAGTTTCTAAACCATGGGATGAGGCGAGACTTTCTCTCAACTAGGTCCTTGATGAGACGAGACGTGTACCAAGAAGAGACAGACAGGCAGACGTGTTCCTGAACTTTCTTCATTCGAAATGCATTGAAAGTAAAAAATGAAAAAAATATTCCTGGAATTGAGATGCCAGTAGTGCATGGAAGGGAATCTAACGCAATGGCACTGGGCCTAAACCTTGTTATCACAGAGTTGCTTCTTACTACTGCGGTTTTCTTCATGTCAAGTCAACCAAAAAAAAAACTAGACAGTAATATCCAATCTCCTGTCAGTACACATTTCAAGACCGAAAGGTGAGAAAAGGATTCAACATGCATGCAGCAAGAATAAAAATACATACTGGAAGGGAATACTGGAACGGAGTCAGACAGAGGATGGAGAGGGAAATGTGAGGGAGACACATGCGAGGAGAGCAAGCAGCTCCTGCAGACCAGGAAAAGTTCTTGTCTTGTTCAGTTTAGCCAATTGGAGATGCAAATCATAAACTTACGTGGAAAAGGTGATGAAAAAATGAAGAAGATCCAATTTTGGTGACTGGGAGAAAGAAATCTGAATCCAGAGGGGAGGCTTGAAGTCATAGACGTAAACGTAGAAAGTCGTATTGTCTAAACTTCCAAAGTTGTACTCTGTCTTGAGAAAACGAGTTTTGTACGTGGTACAATTGTGACTGGATAATAAAACTTTCTCTCCTTGTCCTCCTGAGTCGGAAAAAGACAAATATAATTATTTAGACTTTTTAATCTCTCTTTTCTTTCCTTGGGAAAAATTTATTCTTTGCACGCCTTCCTGCAATCAGCGAATAGAAGAAAGAAAGAAAGCAAGAAAGAGAGAGAGAGAGCGAGAGACGGAGAAAAAAAAGAACTGAACTTACCCGATCTAACCGTAATATTTATTTTTGCCAAAATTGAGCATGTTATCTGAAAGTCAGTGTCGATATCTGGCTTTGTCGGAGAGTTTTTAAAATTAATTTGTCTTAGATGGAGATCCTCCTTCTTTGACAAGTTAAATGTGAACTGATAGTCGATTTGTAGATCATCTATGAACAAGGAGGAAACATGTTATTTTATTTCATTTAGTTGACTAACCTCAAAGTTCGATCAGATTATTACAATTCACTTACAGAAACAGGATCCGCCGTTTGTCGGGTCCCCAGCGTAGTTGCTTTGAGTATCACAATGCTGACAGTGCTCACCTGAGATCCCCTTCGTCGTGCAATAACACCGACCCGTTTCTCGATTACAAGTATCCGCATTATTATTACACTCGCACGCTAGAAATCAAAATATACGCAGCCAGTTCAGTCAGTATCTGATGGGTTCTCAGGTTCAGTAGGAAGTTGGAATTAGTTTGGTGTGGGAAATTATGAAAACATTTTTTGTGTCCCTCTCCTTACGCTTGCAAGAACCTCCGTTGATGGCATTTCCATAGTACCCAGCGATACAAGACTCGCATGACTCCCCCTCAGTGAACCCCTCACATCGAATGCATTTGTTCTCTTCGTCACATGATGAATGCCCATTGCACTGACAATCTAGAAAGGTATTCTAATTTTAGTACATAAACCCCAATTCTCTCTTAACCTAATATAGTAGATATCACTCACCAGGACAAGACGTAAAGTTCCAGGACTTCGCAGGACAAACTTTTCTATCCACAAATGCTCCACTGGTATTGAAATGAAGCGGACCACGACTAGACCCTTCCAGGCAGTAACCGAGACCTGTCCCAGTACCACCATCACACCAGCCGCATGAAGGCAACGACAGGCAAGTATCACAGGAAGCCACTTCTAAACACTCTACGAGAAGAAAAAATTCCATTAAAGAAATTATTGAGTCATCTTATATGGTGAATAAGCGTTGCTGTCCTTTATTCCTTACGTGAAGAAGAATTGGTTATGCGGGGATCCTTTGAGCTGCACAAACTCGGACCTGTGAAGTATAAAAAATATTAAATCTCGTTTTACATTGTTTCGTCCATCAAACTTCAAATACTTTATTAGAGTTTAATCAAAAATGAAACGAATGTCTTACCCTGTGCCCAAGACATGCATTGACCATAGGGGAAGGAGACGACGTAAGCATTTTTATCAACACAGGTGCTCAGATTATTACACCAAATGCAACTGCTGGAAGTACAATTAAAGCATGAAGTATGATCGGCGCAGCTTCGCTCACAAATTACAGGCTCAAGTTCAGTTCCGTTTCCTGGAAAATTAAAATAGCAAGATAAATTAAGGATTCTATGATTCTATGAGGATATAAGGATTCTATGAGCTATCATATCATATCATATCCTACTACAACGAGTGGAAGTTTTTGCGATCGAGATCGCCTAAAGGTTTCTCGATCGAAACGATCGCCGATCGTAAAATTCCCACTTGTGTATGAAAATCCGAAGAATTGCTAACTTGGGCAAACTTACTGAGGGCCGGAAGATCCCTCACACACTGCACCTCTTTATCCTTACTCCAGATGCAGTTTGTTTCAGATGAGCAGAGTAGACAGTTGTGTGCGTAAGGGCTGCAAGTGGCAGACTCTTCTGCAACAACGCATTGCTCCAATACAGCAACAGCCTTAAAATAAATCCAGTCAACTCACAATTCCCAGAGAAAACGGAAACAACATTTTTACTCACCTTGTGTTTAGTATCTTTGCATTTCGCCTCGACGTGTTGACATTGCCCACCACACCAAACGCAGTCATAAGTCTGAACGCAGGCTGAGCAACTCATCAAATTCTCACAGACAGAATGTCCGGCCTCTCGAGGGCCCGAGTCGCCTAGGCACTTGCTTTTCGAAGCGTGAGCATCCGTACATTGACTCAGCGTGTCATTCCATCCACATCTATGGCCGAGGAGTCTGCTCGACGAGCACTTGTCAAATGAGAGGATATTACAAGTCGGCGGGGTGAATCGGATCAAATCATTCTTAATTATCCCATTGAAACCTCCCCACGTGTATATTGAGTTGCCGTAGACTACGGACGAGTGACCGTACTGAGCCAATTCTGTTGGAAGATGCTTAGGTGGTTCGAGGGTTAACCAGGAGTTACATACAATGTCATAGACGAGGACAGTACTAGTGAAGCATTTTGAGCCAAGGCTATACGCGGTATCATTGTGACCATTTCCTCCAAATACTAACAGCATGTCTGCCCAAATCACTGCAGAGTGAAGGAATCTTGCTTCTGGACCAGACTCCAATGAATGCCTGTAATGAATACTTTGAGTGAGTGAGCCAATTTATTTCTTCTTTTCATCTTGTCCTTGTGATCATTTACCAAACGCGAGAGATTGGGTCATAGGCGTGGAGGCTATTCGCAAGGGCCGTCTCACCAAGGCGGTACCCACCAAAAACGTAAATTCTTTGCAAGGAAGGTTCCCATATAGCTGTATGTCCATAACTTCCGCTTACTGGATAGCCCTTAGTTGTTATTATGTTCCACACTGGTCCCCCTAAGAAAACAAACTACTAATGACCCTCTACATCCTACGACTGTTTATTTCCTTGTCTCTCTCGCCCTCCCAATTAACTTACCAAAGTGAAACTCTTGAACCAAATTTGCATAACCATAGTATGGAGAATGCCCGAGAAGGACTACCATTTTGCTTTTGCTGTGACGTGTCCTATTTCCTTTATCATGAACCACAACTGCAGCATGACCAGCAACTTGAATCGGACCTAAATTTAAATTAGGAATGATTAATACTCAATACGAACGATTAAATTCAAATAGTGGGAGCGTACCACAAATGGATCGTCTACAACCTCCATTCTCCCGACTGAAACTGACTTCGGACCAATGACGTGTTATTAGATCAAGAGACCACACACCGTTGGAAATGTATCGTGTCCCATGTCGCCCGTCATGTACGCCGCCGTAAAGGAAGATTTTATTCTGAAACAATATATAGTATTTATTAAATTTGAAATTATTAGTATGGCAAACCCGAATCCTCCGCCGCAAATCTGGAATCAAACTAAACTTACGTCATAGACGACGCTCGAGTGTCCATACAGCAATGGGAGGTTACCCTTGGTCTGAACTTTTTCCCATGTCTTTTCTGTGAATAAACGTGTTTGAATTCGGAATTACAAAAACATATCTTTAGAGAACAACCTTAGAAAGAAATGCTGCCGCTTACGTTTGAAATCGTAGCGATAGACTGGAGGCTTCTTCAAGTCCAGATTCAAATTAGGCCCACCGATGATCCACAGGGAGTGATTATGAATGACAGCGGAATGGGAAGCCAGCCCTTTTAGCTGGGGTGACTTTGGAGTGAGGACTTCCCAGTAGCCGTCTTCTGAATCAACTAGCTGACTACAGTCGTGACCTATTTTACAGAAATGAAAAACTCTTAGCTCGTTCTTCAAGTCTAACCCCATTAGCTTAGTCGTATTGGGGAATGTCCAAATGGCCTACCTCTGAACCCATCAAAGCATTGACACTTGTGTAGCTCCATATCACAACTACCTTGAGAGCTACAGTCCATCGGACATTTCTCATAATTGCAAGCTGAGCCGGTCCATTTGGCATCACAGGTACATTGTCCTTCTAAACAAATCCCATGTCCGGAACAAACGAGGTCCGAGTTCCCACTTGGGCAAGATTGCGTTCTGTAAGAATTACTTCCGTACATTTAAGTGTTTTCGGGGATTAAAATTGAGAAAACCTAATTCATACTGGATTCAAAGAATAATTAACGAGTGCTACTTACCGGTATGTGATGTTGAAGCCAGTCAGATTGTAGGCCACGTCTGTGTAAAAGTGAAGGAGAGCATATCCTGATTTTGCGACAATTGGTGGCCTCTGTAATACTTTGTAATTATCCTGGACTAGGAGACCACTGGAACGAAAAGGAATCATACAAATATTATTCTTATTAAGAGGTTTCTTTCGAAGACTCAGACAAGGTTAATGCTGCATACGTTAAAGGTGCAGGTGGTGTGGAGGAAGATAAGATGGGTAGCAGGATAACCAATATGAGCTCCATTATTTACAAAAGGAACTTCTAGAATGCTCATGATCACATTTAAAAAAAACAACTGACGAAGTTGCAGGTACGCAATGTAGGAATGGTGAGCAACCACTCTTAGTCATTTCAGTCATTCAATTGGTTGAGATGTCGAAATAGCTAAAGCCAAGTGAATAAATGAATGAATGAATGAATATAATTGGGGCCTAATTAACAAATTGCTTAGTATTGTAGTCCTGTACAACTGATAATTATGAAATTTCAAGGTGGTTTTAGCTCTAAAAAAAGGAATTCAGCATGCAGTTATACGCTCCGCAATTCAGATGATATCTGGGGGAGTCGCAGATATGAATAGCATGTACGACTTTAAATTAGAACAAAATAAGTCTCTTACCTAAATACGCTGAGAAGAGGGGCGTATACGCTGTCCCCATCAAAAATGTACAAATGATCCCAACCGCACTCTGTTGCGAATTCTTCAATGTGGAGAGAGATTGGCGAGAAGACAGTTGTGCCGTTTCCCAATTTCCTACTGGAATCGATCAACCACGTACACCTAGAGAAAAGGAGTAAGGAAGTTCGCCGAAATGAGCTGATGATAAATGATTCATACAGAGCTAACTGAGCAGGTTTGAACGTACTTCATATTGCTGGTGTAATTCCCATATCCATCTATTATCCAACCTCCTTCACCCGATAGCCTGTATACAAAGTTCAGATTACGTTGAAAATCATGCCAAAAATTGATATTTGTTTGTCATTTTTAAGTATTAACCGGCGTTCTTTACCTGACTTTTCCAGAGCAGTGCTCACAAAACTTCCCGGACCAACCAGGATTACAGCGGCAAGTATCATTCACACAAACCCCGTTGTTAAAACATGGAGGAATTTCCGCCTCGCCGAAGTAATCCGAAGAAGGTACGAGACAATTGCTCAATGGTTGATTTGATGGACGCGTATTGATCGTAGAAATATTGCTGTTGGGATTGCTGTTCACATTTTCCGTTCCTTCGATTGCCGTAAGAAGTGAGAGGTTAATGATGAGGAAGCAGTTTAGGATTACTATTCGAAGACCCCGTAGTGGTAACGATTGAGGGAGGAGTATTTGGTCATCGCAGAAGACTCTGCGTAACTCCCACTGCCATTTTCTCCTATATTTTGATTTGAACAGAAATAAGAACTTCTGGAGGAATCTCATCAGTATCCCATTTTCTTCCATTCCTACAGGCAGAAGCCCGCCGGAAGGATGAAGGAACGGTTGTTCAAGATCAGCACTGTAATTCAGAAAATAGGAAGAAAAAATAATAGTAAAAACCCTGGGTCACCCAGGCTGGGTGGGTAGGTACAGATTTTTGTAACATTTGTTCTAGTTATTAATGGGTTAATTCACAGAGTTCTTACACGGTTCCTCACGTTAATGTCAAGAGGCTGCTTAGGTATGACGAATCATCACTCCATCATCTTGATCCCTCACTGTTCATACTAAACTGATGATGATGGCATTAAGATTTCCGAGTTCCCAGTCCGTCGAGTGAGCTGAGCAAGACCCTGACGCTGAGCTGACCCCACCTGCCTGGAGAAGACAAGTGGAAGTATTAGGTTAAAATACAAACCTTCGAATTCCGACTGTGCTTTAATAATCGATTGGATATTCAGATACAAGATGTATTGACCCCTCATGGAATTGCACAAGAGTGGTATTAATCGACAGGGCTTGTCAAGTGGGTCAAGAATATACCACTTAGCACTTGGGATTATTTGTTACATTTAAAAATATGAACTTTTTCAGCTTTGAGCATTGACCCTCACCTCACACCCAGTGATGTTTGCCCCAAAGTGGTATATTCTTGACCTATACTTGACAAGCCCTAGTACTAATTAGTTAAGGAATAACGTTGATTACTTCAACTTACCCTGATAGAGCTGGTGGTTGATGAGTGCAGATTAGATTGTATGTAAGAATTGAACAGATGATTCGGAATAAGAAAGAAAGGAACGGGAATTTGAGAGTCCGTCTCCGTCGTGTGGGTTGTGTTGTTGAATCACTTCCTCGTTTCTGCTCTTGCAAATTCCCTCGTCTTAATCTTCGATCTTCCTTAAAATCCTTTTAACTCTCGGGGCTACATGGAGGGAGGAGGAGGATAAAAAGTTTTTTACAGACTCTGTTTTGTATTTGCTTCCTCCTGCAAAAATGTTGATCTCTTGCTTCTATTCTCTCGCTAATTGGTTCCTTTTCTTTTGTATTATTTATTATTGTGAGGATGGGAGAATAATTATGTCATGACTGAACTGACGAGCAGAGACAGGAGAGAGGGAGGATGCGAGGATGGGAGCCAGCAAATCAGTCCTGACTCTCACAACAAATGAAACAGGTATGGGCATATGAAGAGTAATCAAGGAATTCTGAGAGGAAAGGTCACGCAGGTCGCAGCCCGAATTAAAATCTCATTTCCACAACACGTGCCAATCTAGCTAGCCACTTTTATTCTATTTCTTATGTACAATACTCCACGGGACTGTTATAAATCCAAGTAGGAATGTATCTACAGACAGGCAGAATTGCAGAAAGAGATTTACAAGTTATTATTCTGTTATCTAATCCTTAGGATTAATTAAACCTAAGATACTGTACATTCTACACGACATTATTATATACATTCTATACTGGATGTAATGAGCACAAAGTAATTAAAACCTAAGTTTTAATTCAAATTCAAAGTTAGACTTCACACACGCCACCACCCGGTGGCAGATTCCGAAACACTCACAATCCTGACTGTACACCTCCATTTTCTCTTGGATCCTCTTTAAACTCTTCACCCTGATCCTGATCACTTTGGGATGATACCTCTCGTCATCTCTGAGTTCACTTAAGGTTCAGAACTGGGAGACCACTGCCACTTCAGAACAAGGCACATCGGAGTAAAATTTGCACAATGTGACATTTGGCAGATGAAAAAGTTATTGATAAAAGGCCTCAAATAAGGTAGTCTACATTCTATAATATGAAATAGGGCATGTAAAATTGGAAACTGTCGACAGATTCTAAAGACCATTGTTGTAGTGACCATTGCTAGGATTACGCACCACATTTTGAGCGGGAACTCTCCTGGTGTACATTCCATTGGTGTCGACCCAAATCCCAGTTCGATACAAAGGATCTTGCATGTACTGGTGTCTTTCGGAGATTGCTTCCTGATTTCGAAGAGGGATACCTCCATTAGTTGGGCCCGAGGAGAATTTGTTGCTCCTAGTAGCACTACCGTTAGCTGCAGGAGCATTCCCTGTATTTCCGGTTTCTGGCAGTGCAGGATGTTCCGTTTCTTTCTCCGAAGCCTCATTGTTTCCCGCAGCCCAAGCCTCAAGTTGACTTCCTGTTAATCCCATCCAAAGGGGTAGCATGCTACTTTTCCTTTCCAGTTGGGGTAGCGGGATGTCAGAAGGTGGCAGTGGAATTGGAGGTTTGTAGATTGGGTCATCCTCGGCCAAAACCAAGACATGTGAATAAGGGCCGAACAAAGAAGATGATAGTGTCGAGCTTTCCACATTATGGTTGACGGGCAATGTCGCCTTTCCGGAATTTCGCCGGATTAGATGAGATAAAGGAATGGACAAGGATGCCCGTCTCTTTATGTCATTCTCAATGTCAGCCTTTCTCCGAAGATTCCATAGCACTGTCTCGGGTGATTGTCTCAAATTTTCTGGGAGCTCAGGCTCAGGGTCCTCTGTAATTTTAAGAGTTATTATTAATTTAAAAATAATATTAGTCTGCATTTTGTTAAAAGCAACATTGATTTACGTTTCGGAAAAGACGTAAAAAGTCTACGTGAAGTAACTCTTTCTGATTTCTCCGCCATTGACGGGTCAGTCATGCTGAATTTGGAAAAGGAATTCATGACAAGTTCTCCTGCATCGGATAGAATTGAAGGAGACCTCGAATTTCTATACACTTCTTCTTCGTCCAGTTCATCTTCCGTAAATGAAACCTCCTGGACTGGGGAGTCGGGTAGCTCGAGGCGTGTGGGTGATGAACCCTTGATTTCATTCCTGTTGTTATCGGGAATTGGTCCCCAAGCGCCAAGGCTAGATAAATCTTCCAGTTCTGGTTCCATTTGGATTGGCTGTTTGACACTGGAAGTCGGTCTGTCACTATTGGATGAATATACACCGAAAGAGGCAATTCTCGCATAAGACTGGGAACCGAACACAGTCTGCGTACCTAAATGCAAAGTGAATGTCAACGTGTCCCTAATGACCAATGAGTAATGATTGAGTGACGGTGTATAATTTTATTCGTTTGATAACTTTACCTCTAATAGCACGACCCCGCGAATTGGATTTTTTCGATACAGGTATCGATTTGGTCACCGGATTTGTTGCCTTGTCGGCATTAGCAGAATGCAAAAAGTCTTCGGGCCCATGCTTGAAAGCGCAGAAAATGGAGCGACAGCATCTATTCTTTCCTTTTAAAAACTCGCGGCACTAAAACCATGGATGAAAAAAAACAGGGTTGCCAAGTTTAGGTTAGGTTGAGAAATTGAGAGTTTTTTGTATTAATGATAACGAAACTGACTCAGCGGAAGCTCACCAATTGCGTCTTATATTTCTTTGAATGAAACTGCATCTCCATTCGAGAGTGGGCATACTCGCACTCGTCTCCATCTTGGCAAAGACTTGTGGGATCAGACCAAGCACTTTCTTGCCAAGCATGGCGACATCCTTTTGTTTTATAATTTTCCACCGCTCGTCTCCTATCAACCCAACTGTGATAATATGGGCACGTGAAATCCTTCTTACAGTATTGATTCCGACAAGGTTTTGTTTTGTAGTGTGTTTGTGTGTAGCGCTCGTCTGAGGATAATCAGGTTGTAATTTGTAATTTCCTTAATTATGAAAATAAAGAGCAAGTTGAATTGCTTTATAAGATGTAACTGACCAATCCATTTTTTACTCATCAGTTTCTGTAAGCGATCCATTGCTTCTTTGGAACTTTTGGACAACCTGGGAGTCTGAAGGGTTAAAATTTTCAGTAGTAGGAAAATAATCCTGGACAGGGACTCAATTTTAACTTAAAATTACTGAAACTTATTCTATTTTGACTGAAGGTGTTCATGACTTTTAAAGGTAGGATGTGGGGGCGGGGAGGTTTTGGTCTCCATGCTGTTAATTCGTTAATTTACTCACCTCCTCCGGCCGGCGACTCGACACTTTCTTATCCACAGGAAGAC
>Ga0194135_10001441_pt1 | contig 14233 bp, 7 predicted proteins | sample LitLau_LLRF_2013_FD_134024 | JGI IMG/M metagenome (GOLD analysis project Ga0194135, IMG submission 134024) | Freshwater sediment microbial communities in response to fracking from North America - Little Laurel Run_MetaG_LLRF_2013 (version 2) | ecosystem: Environmental > Aquatic > Freshwater >...
CTGCTGCTCCTGCTCATCATTATAATAATGGTAAATTTTTGTAAATTGTGAAACTTATTCTTCAGAGCAAAAATAATGGTAAAAAGCCTTTTTGAAGTAAAAATTATGGTTTAATGGTTATGTGAGGTTGTAAATATTAAGAAGGAGCCTCATGTGGTCTTCTCATTCTAGAAAGAATACGACGATGAACGACTAATTGATGCATAAAATAAGGAACTCATTGCAAACTGATAGATAAGCTTTAGACATGGAAAAGTCTGAAGGAGGTGAAAATAGTTTCTTGAGAGCAACCAGTCGCCAAAAGTCACGAAAATGATTTTTATCACGAAGTAAAGTCACGAGGGCTATTCATCTCCAATACTAATCATGAGTAATCATTCATTCATGTGAGTGTGTGGACACTGTGAACTACCATTATCTAAACTCGAGTATAATTATTAAGCAATATTTCAAAAAGTTTTTTAAAGCTGGACGGTTTCCGTTCATTTCGGAAATTTCCATCCAAAATTTAGGAACGAGTAAAAAACATTCCTGGCTCTAGTCGTTGTTGCTGATTGTTTTACTTACATCCGGTCGCACATCCAAAAACACTTTGCCTAACGAGATATAACCGGATTGTCGATTGCTGGTTGTCAACAACTCAGGATGATGTCTTGATTAGAGTGTAACAGAAATTGTGGTCATCGCTAGCCCTACAATTGACTTTATCTTGAATGAAAAGTTTCTTCGTAGCCTTTAACACAACAGCATGAAAAAAATAATCTACAAAGCGCATCCCGTAACAGAAGAAGAAATTATTAATTCACAACAAACCGTGTAATTTGAAACATTGCTTTGTTCTGTGTGTGTAGATCATTTACCAATTTCCACACTGACTTTATAACAACTTATCTTCGCCTTTGCTTAAGTAATTATTCATTCACATGGAATACAGTAAGTGAAGTGTATGTTAGTTTTGTACTCAGTTGATATTATCAAGAAGGTAATTTCTGTTCGTACATTAATATGCTTCGTAGTGTTTCGCCTCAATTTAACTTGGCTTTTAGCGTGAAGAATTTAACTCTTCGTTCGTTCTTTCTTCATCTGTATAATTATAATTACAAGTTCAGAAACTGTTGCTGCTTGAATTCGTATATGTTGCAGCAGCAAAGAATAAGAATTCAAAACTTTACAATTGGCGGATACAAAGTAATGAGATTCATTGGATTTCACTGAATAATGTTTTAGAAGTTAAATTGAAGCAGAATCGAAAGCAAGTAAAGTCAGTAGTAACAAGCCGATGATTGATTGCGGTTTATAGTTATTCTTTCAGCATACTGACTACTATAATAAGTTAATTAGAAAGCGTTTAACCGCAAATAATAAGATACATTTACATTTTAAGATACATTTACATTTGTACATTTTGTTTTCATAAAGCGGAAAGCTACTTACCGTGGTTCACAATGTAATATCCTGAAGTCAAAAGTGACTCTGGTGACGAACATGTCGCACTCCAACCTGATTTCATGTACTGACGGTGGGGGAAGTGCGATTGCAAGGGCGACCATTCCCAACAAAGGAGGGGGCGACTTTCTCGAATGAGAAAAGGAATACTGCGGCCTTAATCTGCTTAGAACTAGAACCACCTGAAACTCAATATAAAATAGGGATCCCAATTAGACAACATTTTTCTTGTGCCAATAGTTAGCTGAGAGTTGAGGACCACTACACTCTCTGATAACCACCGAGTTTATTAATTAGGTTAGCTGTAATGCACACGCTAAATTCAATTCAAAATTCATGAAATGATTCACCCTGAAGTCTATCTTTAATGTTTACGTAAATTTTACATTTGGCTGAATGAGCAGATTAAATGTCACCCTACACTAAGCACACAAAAGTAATGTTTGTAAATCAATTGCCTTTTGTCTTGTGCTCTGCAAATAATGCAACTGATACTACTCATTTGTATAACTGGGATAAAGTATTCAAATGAAGCAAATCAATTTATGTATCTCATCTCTCTCCTGCTATGTACACAATTTAGGCTGAGAACAAATTACAAATTGGATTGTTGGAATAAAAGGGACCTGCGATTTCCCTGCTTGTTCTAGACTTTGAATTGTCTCGAGGCAAAGAGAAAGCTTATTTATTTGTTTGTGGGATACTTTATGTTTACATAATCTAACTCCACCAAGGTTATTATCAATAAGCAGAGTTTAAAGTTTATGAGGTGTCTTCCAATTAAGAAGAGTTATATGCAAAGTATCTACCCACAATAGCTACAGGAGATAATCTCTGTACAACTTAGGACAGAAAGGGATAACACGCTATGTTGTGGTGACTGTGTGTGTCTCACAATTTACTACGTTCGGTGCTCAAAGTTTTGTTTAATTTGGTGTAAACGGTCCCTTGGGACGGGCGTATTTCATCCTCCTTTAGATAACATAAAAGATTACACACGCACTCTAATAAACCTGATTCTCGATTGCATTTAGGAAAACTGGAATTATTCGTTTCCGCAAAATATTCCTCAGCTTCAGTATTACAATAATACTCGATAGAAAGGGCCAAGATTTGTCCTGTGATTTCTGAGAGATCCAAATTGGTTTCTCTCTACGAACTAAGCAACCTAGAGTGCAATAATTCTGAAGAGAGTAGAGTAGAGCTGAGAGTTTATGTGACGTAGATAAAGGTAAATGCAAGTATTAAATTATTATACAGAGAGAGAGTGTGTAGTGTAATAAGTTGTCTTTGAATATTATCGAGCGTTAAGCTTACCCTGTAGCCAGATGATTTAAAATGACACCCTCTCTTCGTTAGCGTTGACTTCATTCGGATGCAAAATGCTCGGTCCAGTCCTTTGTAGTTGGCACTGCTCAGAGTCATCACCGAGTTTACTGCAAACAACATCCATTGTTAAATATATTTTAATTACACTTCGATATTCAAGGATTAAAATGAACTGACCGGGTAGTCAGAGTCTTATTTAAATGAGTGTGTAGTTAATTTCATGGATCAACCTCATATTTCATAGATTTATTTCAAGTCGAGTTGCCGATAGAAAAATGTGAGATTTGCATTGAGATTTCTCTGATGAAATGGACTCGTTGTCTTACGAAATAATAACGGAGAAGTTGAATGGGAGTGAAAGGACCGGAGGGTACTAATTTCTCATCAGCCTTATTTCTAAGAGAGGAATGTTGAACACTGAGCCGCCGTGTGTGTGTGTGTGTATAGATTATATAAGATTGGATAGATGAATCACATAATCGAACAATCAATCAATCAAGTCCTCCTCGTAACTTTAAATCTCTAAAAGCTACTTTATAATAGTAAAAGGAGGTGCCCTATATTATGTAGTACGGAGGTTGGATGGTTTGTGCAGATATTGTAGAGTCTAAGCATGACTTTCTCGTTTGTAATACTTAAACATATGAAAGAAGGAAGGAAGCTAGAAGAGATGCGATTCAGTTTTTGAAGGATTTGTGCTCCTTGAATTTACATTTCATCTTGAAGATGAAAAAATGGGATCACTCTGAAAGTAATTTTGATGGGCTGCTTCTGCTCCTGTGTAAAGTGTAATGCCTGATGGCCTTTTGATCTCCCTTCCAGGTATTACTTTTGAATTAACTTCTTCTTCAAGATCTAACCTACCTGATCGCTACCTCTTCCTACTTACATCAAAGTGGAAATATATTTTACACGCTCCAGGATGAACACACACACACACAGCAACATTCAACATTCTTCTTCTTCTTAAAAATGTTGTTCATCATAACTTATTTTATCTGTGGGAAGTTTTTAATAAAATAGCGAGTAAGATATATATAGAGAGAGAGGATGTAGGGATGGAAGGTCGGCTGGACTTAAGGAAGAATACTAATGGAGGAAGGAACCACACGGATGCGTTATCAAGTGAATGAAGAAGATCGGAGGAATTTGGATGTGTGTCTGTGTCTTAGGTAGATTTCCTTCGAGACTTTTTATGTGTAAAAGTCACGTCCGGAGCTTTCCTAGAGATTCGCCATCAATTCTTCGCAGAGTCTTCCCTCGCAGACACGGATCACCAATTTCCCTTCGCCTCATTCGTATTGTTCACACGTACTAAAACATGAGATATGAGCCGTCTCAAAAATAATTCGAATCACGAAAAATGACACCTCTCCTCTCTCTCTCTCTTTGCTGCCTTGCCTTGGAGTATTATTATTATTATGTGGGCACGAGCTTTCTCCTCACTCCCTCCTGCTATTTATGTTAACACTCTGCAGCTATTTCTGAGGAACAAAGAGCGAAAGCTAACATAATACACGGAAGGACATTGCGGGACAATGTGAAATAATATTAGGCCCGTTATTTATCTCCTTCACACTTAATTATGAGTACACTCTTATCAAGGAGAAAGTCTAACCGTCAGGATTGTTGGTGGTGGAGTGAGACGATCCGTCGTCAGATCCAGATGGAGAAGGAACATTAGCACCGGGACCATGAGCAAGACCGAGATTAAGTTGTTCGGCCAACTCTGCATGGTCTTGTTGATGGATGTAGTCGAATATACTGCTACCCGTCATTTCAACCTGGAAAAAAGTCAGAATTTAAACTAAAGCTGTAATTAAGCTCAGGCTAATTAGTGTCAGAATGCCCCTAATGAAACCGTAGTTTTACTCTTTCACTAACGAAGAACAACGGAATAGTAACGTATGTATGGCTGTTCATTTAATCAGGAAGAAACCTTTTTTAATTTGAGACATGATGTAAAATACATAGACACAAGTTAATAGCTAACAAGTCAAACACAAGTCAAGGATGTTTGTTGATGTTGAAAGTCTGTATTGTAATTAACCTGTCTCATTGTTGGTTAATGCAATTCAGGACAATGAAACCTTAATGACAAGGGAGATATAGACTCACCTGTGATAATCCAAGGTAGATAGACACCGTTTCTGAAATGTAGAGGAACCGACCATCTGCTGCAAGTGCGAATGCAAATCCATCCAGAGACTGAAATGCACCACAAATAATTTATAATCAATTAAATACATCTCAAAGTTAAATGTTAAACATCTCCCGAGCAAGGATTGTGCATTGTACACGTTTGGCTGACTTTAATTTAAAAATTGGGCTTATATCCTACGACGAGGGAATTAATTAAGGGAAGTAATAAATCAAAAGTTGAGTAGATTAAGATATTCCTCCTCTTCTTGTGTACCTCAATTTGTGTCACATTTGGTCTACGATGCTAAATACTCTTTCCAGACAACTCGGGAAATTATTCTAACCTATACTAGACCGAGTGAGCGTAGAAAAATACATTTAATTGCAACTTACGTAATTGTGATGAGAGAAAGAAAAGAGAGAACTCAAAGAGCATTTAACATATGAAAGGTGTAGATTACTCGTTTTATACAAAATAGAGATTCGCAGATTATAATTTCTTTCCCATTGCTTATTAGCCTAAGTTTGAATTTAATGATAATCCAATTACAATTTCACGACTGCTTTTGTATTTTTAATGCAGTGGCATAGGGGAACATAGAAAAAGCTGAAGGTGGTAGTGGAGTAAGTTATAATTACAGGTAAAGGGAAGCGTAGTAGCAGGATCAGGAGCAGTTCATAAGTAAGTATTGAGAGAATATGATTGTATGTGTGTGTAAGAATGGAAGAGGGTGGTTGAGATGCAATTAGAGTGAGAGATTCGTTTGAAATTGTAGGGTGTTATGATTTTGACGAATTGTGATTAGCAGGTAGGTTGAGTTGATGCCTGAGGTTCGTATAATTATTACTTTCATCGTCAGAAGGAGAACCACAATAAGGGGAATCGTAATTGGTACGAAATTCAGTGGCTATCACTACTTTAAAAAGAGATAACAAATGATTTACGGCTCTTCACGTAATTTTACCATTTTTATTGCAATTTCTGATTCAAATTGGGAAAGAAATACATTTTCGTCTTTTGAGCTCACTTATCTAGCTCTAAATGTGAGGAGGAATTCTGTGCGAGATTTCTAAACATCAAACGAAGATACAGTAAGAAAGATTTTAACTGACGCTTTATTTCACGCGTGAGTGTCTCATGAAATGATAAACTATTTAGCTCACCTGGAGAATATGAGTTCCTTGGTGTTGCTCAAAGAGATCAAGTGTGACATTTCCTGAAGACCTCGGTCTCATGTTTCCTGAAAAGCAAACAAGAATATGAAGTAGGTTTAGTCATTTGAAATTGAGTTTTGAGATCATTGTCATTTATAGAAAACACGGAAGAAGGTTTATTCCTCAAGTTTTGAATGATGATGACGATAGCACTGCACAAAGGCTGAGATAGGCCCCTCGGGAGCAATTTATTTAATTCGTAGAGAAATGCGTCATATATCTTTTAGAAGAAGAAGGAGATTGTGTGGCAGCAAGTTTAACTAAGGAAGGGAATGGGAGATTTATTAAATCAGGAGAGAGAAACTTGATTTAATTTCTCTCATTTCTTGTTTGTGACAAGGACATGCGACATAAAGTTTAGAAAGTTTGTTTCCACAAAACTGCGAGATGATAAATAAGTATTTGTAGACTTTGTTTTACATACTTTAAAATACTTCTGTAGCGAGGTTATAATTTTTATTGCGAAAATATAACTCGATTTGGAATTCGGATTCACAACAAGAGATATAACAAGCCATGAAGGCTAATAAGGTTATTATTAGCAAATTATGCATTTGCAAATTCAAATGAAAGCAATTCAAATTCATACTTGAATGAAAACGGGTGGAGCAGAAGTCCAGGAGCAAGACACTCGTCGTAAATTCGTTTTGGGAGAAGAAAGTGACAAGTGTACCCGAAAGTATAAATAGTTCTTTAGGTGTTCGGTTATTTGCTCAGCCAAGAATTTAGAGAGAAGGAAATAATATATATTTGTTGTCGGTGGGAGTTGTAAAAGTAATCAAGTAGATCAGTGTTTTATAAATGTGTTTGTGTCGGGGAGAAAGCTCGGGCGAGCATTATATTTCAACCGTCCGGATATTAAGTTGTCAAGTTGGACGGTGAAAAAATCCCAGTGACAAAACTCGGTGCTAATTTTTTGATCTGACCTTTCTCACCACGGCCGAACATAATGTTATTATTATTACGACTCTCATTTCTCTCCAAAACTTGTACTCTCTCTCTCTCTCGTGGTTCTGAGCTTCTGTTCCCAACTTGTGTGTGATTTACACTTGTTCGTATTTCATTTTCTGCTGTTTCCTTTCTCCTCACTAAATCTTACTCAGGTTGTACATACTTCTTTATCATTTCTAATGGAACACAAGTCAGCAGAGCAGTACGGAGTTTGTAGGGTGAGTCAGTGAGACTAACAATAAGTAAGTTTTCTGTGACAAACACAAACTATATATGCTTGCACACACTTTCACCCTCCGATAATATTTTAGCGAGTTGCAATTATGACTCGGGGTATTTTTATATACCTTTCCCCAAGGAAAGAAAGGAAACATGTTAGTTGCGCTACAAAAGATGAAACAAAAGTCAGCTCAACTTGTTTTCGTCATTATGGTTTTGATGGTGGAGCACATAAATCCAATTAGGCAGATGGGGAAACCAAATAATAAACAGGGTTATAATAATAATGAAGAAAGAATAACAATTTAAGGCATCATCACATCGGATCATGATGATAATTTCATCCTTCCAGCAGGAGCAACAGCGTGAAAGGTGCATTTCAATAATCTTTCAACCTTTCAACAACTCTGCTCTGTGCTCCGTTATGTGGACGAAATCGTTTTGTAATTATTTAAACTATTTTGGTGCCGGTAAGTCAGTCAAATCCAGAAGGAAGACTTTTATATGCATGCGTGTAATTTTATTATCAATTACACCTTCACAAGATTCAAGGTTTTTATGGCTTACAATTATTATTATGGTGCGTATAGCCCTAAAAGTTTCTAAGATGAACTTGGCCTCCAGATGAATTACATCTGGTTATTTTTTCTCTATTTACAGCTCGTGAAAATTATACTGGGAAAAGTACAGTTAGGGATGAATCAGAGAGAGAGAGCCTTTTGGTAATTGTCTTATAGTCTTATTACACTTAATAATCTGAAATCCACGGAGGGAATCAACATAAACAGCCACGTACCTATTTATGAGAGGGATAGAGTGGAAAGTGGAACGGAGTTTATACGTGAAAAGTTAAACTCATATGTGCGTTGGGATTTGTGGATAAAAAGAGGGTAATCTTCACTTTATATACTTTTATGTATGTTGCAACGGTAATACGTGAGTAATGGATTCCACAAAGCATTCATCCCGTCGTTGTATTATTATTAAACGTCAGCTTAGAGTCTATATAGCGGAGGGGACGGATGAGATTGTGAAGTCAAAAGTAAAGAGTGATCCCTGCCAATAACATTTTTACGAGATTGAGAAAGAGCTATTTACAAGGAGATTTAAGGAAATCCTTAAAGCCTTCTTCATGGTCGCATATTCATAAAATAAAAAGTGTACGGGGCTGGCTAAATTTCTTGGCAAAAGCGAAACCACGAGCCACATTTGAGGAATAATATTTACTTCACTTGAGTCCGAAGAGAAAGAGGGAGAGAATTGGTAGATCTTAGAAAGTACAGAAAGAGCGAATGCTTTTCTGGTGTTTCACCCAGCAAACAAACAAACAGAGAGAGAGAAGAAAAGAGTCTTTCTTGATTAAGGAAACAGATCACATTCATGCTATTGATTATTTTGTTTTGACACAGTCAACACAAGATGCGTTTTTCTATTTCTTAATAACAGAAAAAAGTCTCGTAAACCCTTTTGGGAATGAATAATGCCTTGCACACTTTTGTATATATTCTTTTTCTGGAAACCAGTTGTGTTTGGTGGTGGTGGTTGGGCATATTGAGGAAATCAAAAAAGGAATGATTTGTTCTCTTCGTATCGTTGAAATGGTAGTAAGGCGAGAGAGAGAAGGATTTTTCCCTGTGTCGACTGATGCTGCACACATGTGGAAAGTGGAAATCATCCGACGAAGACGACTGGTTGTGTGTGGTTGATTTAAGATCACGAGAATGTATTCGATTGTTTGTTCTGTGAGTCTCTTCATCGAAAATATCGACGTGGTGATCAGCTAATTCTTGTCTCTTTCTTTTGACTGGGACTATAAAGAATCTCTTTGCTACTGCTGCTGTAGAAGGAGATGCAACCACCGTACCTTTCGTCTTTTCCCTATGAAGAAGAATTGGCAGTTTTGACAGGGAGACAAAAGTAGCCGATGCCAATGCTGCTCCTGATCTCTCGTTCATTCTAGTCACGGACTGCACCCGTTTCTCTTCAGACTCCTAATACAACGGCACCCAAAATTTCAACTGCATACCGATTAACTTCATTCTGACGTTCTTCCCCTCTCGCTTCCTTGCTTCATAGCAAAGCTTAGCTTTCCGGCTTTCCCCACATACGATGAGAAAGAGTCTACTGAACTACCATATACGCACATCCTTCAATCCGATTTCAATATTTAATCTATCGGACTGAGTTTCGTCATTTTTTGGCCTGTCAGAGTCAGACAAATTTTAAAATAAGGTCTAAGAGTTCTATTACCTTCCTTCGAAAGCTTCGATTGCATTTAAATGTATACACATTTTGTGTGTATATGGTTTAATCTCCACTTGTGATGGTAATTTAAGCAGTTTTTAGTTTAAATGTTTAAAAAAAATTTCGCAATGGCCCTACAAAACTGTTCTCTTTACTTTCTACCCTAACTTTCATTGTGACTCGCCGTGACCTTTTGTCCAATAATATTTTAGTGACTACACCAATGCTCGTCGACTTAGTCAATGTACTCCCCAACTGTCCCAAAGGTACGAAGAACCAAAGAAGAGATGACCCCAGAGATCATCATCACGTCACGAAGAAACCCACACACACACCCGAAGTGAGTCCGTCACTCAAAAGAGAATACCAAAAGTTGGTGTGTGTTTTAACTATAAAGCCAATTTCTGTAACCGTTTGAAGTGTATGTGTGAGTGTGGTTATCTTGAAAATCACGTAGCTCGGTACAAAGGCATGTACAGATGTACATAATAATATGTAGTTTTCTTATTGTTCGTAGAACTCAACTTAAACACATCAAAAAGAAAGTTGCTTTCATTTAAACGAGTCGTGTGTGGTAACTTTTCTTTTTGAAACCACATTGAATTTAATTTCCAACTTAGGAGACTACATGCAGCTAGATAGAGATAAATTGAAACAAGGAAGCACACACAGTATATTATGAGATAGCCGTCTCTGGTTGCTATAAAAAGAATCGATCATAAGGGAAGTTGTTTTCTTTGAAAAAAGGGAAACTAAAAAAAACGGTGTTAGCAAAAGGAAGTAAAGAAGGATGATGATGAAGAGTGAAGAACGTAATTGAATCTACTCACTACACTCCAGTCCATGTGAAGGAGAATACAAGTTCGAATAGACGACGTGGAGATACACAAAGGTCTCGTTAGGAGAAATGGAGAGATGAGGCTTAAATGATTTCATTAGGGAAGACCACTTTGAACATCTCTCATCATCAGTAATTTCTAAAGGCCGACAGAGGCCATAGAGGAGGGATGTAGAATTGCTGACTCAAATTCCTCTCTCAATCAAAACGAAAATGCACTCGAAGAAAATTCCAGTTGCAAAAATCTAAATTGAGTGTGAGAGTTATTCCTAAAATAAACAGAAATGATTTTGTAAATAAATAAAAAAACCACAACTGCTACACGCGCACACACAGACACACACACTGAAACCAATCGGTGGTCCTCGCCCAATCGACAATCCTTTTTCATCATGTCACAAAAAATCCAATCTGAGTTTTTGGATATGAAAAATAAATTCGATAAATAAATAAAAGAAGAGAGAGTTGAGTGAGAGTGAAAGAATTGGCCACAAATGGAGCTAACAAGTGTGTATTATGATTATTATTATTATTTCCCCAGAATGGGTTTGATTTACGGAAGGAAAGCCAGGCGGACAAACGGAGTGATCTATTCATTCATCATCGGGCCAATATTTCCAGGGGATTTCCTTCCTGCCAAATAAATTCTCACCCCTTTCTTTTCTCTTGCCTCAATAAAGCCAATACCAATAGAAAGAGAGACATACATCTTTCGCACTGGTGACAATAATTCTCCGAAATGCGCCTTCATATATATAACCAATAATGTAATAATAACAAGAGAGAGAGAGAGAGTAAACTAGCTCTCCAAACACACGTAACACAATGCTCAAACATTTTGTATGGAAAGGCAATCTGGTACGCTTTTATATAAATAAAGAATAAGATTGTTCTCCGTGATGGAAGTTACTAGTTTGGTTCGTTAGTCAATGTGTAACCCGTTAAGATGAGAGAGAGTAGACGATGATGAAGCTTATTGCTTCTCGAAATAAAGTTTCCCCTTAATAGTCGACAGATATGAGGGAGACACATGATCTCCGTCCCTTAGAAAGAACTGTAAAAGTTCGGTTACCTTTCTTGTTCTGTGAAGGATTGTCCCTGACCCATGGTGGTTCACCTTGGGAGGAGAAGTCCTTAAGTCTCAGGAAGGAGATAGTCAGTCGGATGATGGATGCCTTGTCAAGTTGTGAAGTGATGGCAGCTGGAAGTGGTAACAATTTGGCTAGTTCATAAAACTCGTAGTTCTCCTTTCCCCTTCGTGATCTCGCTGCGTCTCGGGACTTTTCCTTTCGCAGTTCCAGAATACTGTTTGGATATGAGAAACAAAACGACGTCAATTCATCGTCCACTCATGATTTACACAAATATATTTATATATGTATATTTGATTTAGTTTTCTCTATATTAATGTAAGCAAAATTAAGCTGTAAGCAAGCAAACTGGCAAGTATATTTTGTGTCAACCTTAAATCTTTCTTATCATTAAGACAATACTCATTTAAAAGTATTGAAGCGTGAATAAGGCAATAAAAAAGATAAAAATCAATCGAAATTTTTATTTTTATTATTATTATAGGGAGAGGGTGTTTCTTTCGAGTGTCCAATAATCTTGAGAATGGGCCGAAGGAGAAAAGTCAAAGGAGAACGACGGATTCAATATGATTCGGATCGTTTATAGAAATGGACACAATGGAACACATTATATCTCTCTAGGCATAATAAAAGGGATCTCAGGGAATTGACCATTAGAATAGACGTGTTCATAGTTATTAGTGTCTCGTAAATCAGGTCGCGTGTACATTTAAGCGTAGAACGCTGAGCACTATGTGTGTGGACATTTGGTCAGCAATCTCTCGTAGAGTGTGTGGAGGGTTAAGTGAAAGGCAACAAGTCTCTGGAGAGGAAAACAACGGTGGTGGTGGCTGGTTGTATGCAGTGTCGTCTCTCTTGAGAGCGATAAAAGTGAAAAAGTATTTGAAGGATAAGGCGATGATTAGACAAGTCGTGGAATGAAATGTCCACTCAAACTCATACTCATAAATATTACACCTCGGGAGATTTCTCACGAAACACCAACACACATTCGCCCACTCTCTTTCCTCTCTCTCTGTCTCTCTCTCTCTCTCTGAGTGTGAATGGTGGTCGAAATCTCAAAGCTTTCTTCACAACTTCCAGCAGTTGATTTTATTTACGAGTTCTGTAATTTCTTTCATTGCTTTCTCTCACTTTCTTCGCCTTCTCTCCGTCCCTTCAACCTTCTATACTTATCTATACACGGGTTTTAGTTAGCCATTCTCTTTCGACTACTCTTGAACGAACGAACGGACACACATACAGAACTCTCTCTCTCTTTCTGGCAGTCTCAAAGGGAAATTAACTTTTCCTTAAAGCTCCTTCCAACTTCTAATACAAACTGCTGAGTCTCATTTACACTGTAAATACATACATGTGGAATTCCGGCCTCTGTAGAGACTTCCATTTAACATCTCTGATGGTCATTTGATCTAAATTGATTTGAACGTGTGGGAAGATCAGAAAGGAAGCGAGAGTAGTGAGTGCATGTATCTTTATTCCGAGTCTCCAATCATCTGCATTTTCAAAGAAACTCGACCTAAATGAATGACACTCTCTGTCCAAATCTGCTGACTTGGCTTATTGTGTGTGTTGCATGTAACTCCCTGAAGGATTTCAATGAAGAAAATTGAAGGAAAGTGTGAAATTCCATGATGACTCTCTCCCTTTCAACTCTCTCCGGCTCAACACCCTTCGTCACTATGCAATTTAACACAAATTCCTCTTCAGAGAGAGAGAGAGTCAAGTTTAATAAATAAATGACGAGTTACATCCATTCAACGTACCACAGGGACGTCTGTGAACTGTCCTCTCATCATCACGGACACTGATCAGTACTGATCAGTACTGATCACACACCTCACATACACAACAATACATATACAATACATATACACATATGTACAATATATATACATGAACTGTAGATTCAGCTTGTATTTTATTCATCCAAAAGCCTCTTTTTTATACTCTGTGTGTATGTCCAGCGTGTAAACTTGATATCCATCTGATCAGAGATGTTCATCCCTCCTCTCTGTACATTGTGTGAATGAATAGTATCATCATGAGACGACTGGAGTAATTCCCAGTGGGACCGAATATATTCCTAGCAATTCTCTATATACACTATCTGTACAGTTATAGCTTTCAACTGGCCACCGAACCGAAATCATCAATTTAAAAAATAAAGCTTTGTGCACAGACACATACATAATATATCAAATGTGTGTGTGTGTGCTTTTCGGGTGTCGAATTCCAAATTCCAATTCACACTCAACACTTGTGTGTGTGTAGCTTTTGTTCGACCATTTCCACCAACACAGAAAGAATAGGAGTGACCTCACATAAGTATATATAAATACAAGGAGGTATAGACCACGGCATAGACACACATATGTATTTGTAGTAATGGGATTCTTATCCGGAGACCCACACCCTTATTTCCATAATATTGACATTAATAACGTCCACGAAGGACTTGTTTCACTTTGTGTATGAGGATATATAGGATCACATATCCAAAACACATTAGGATCGCACTTCTTGTAACTGCTGTAATGGAATATTTCAAAAACGGTTGACGGTGGCCTCTCCTCGAGACACGGGACGGTGTAATAATCTCTCATGAAATTAGATCCAATGACGAGTGGAAGGTTGAGTGGACATGCGATGACGTTGGGAGTATTATATATTAGCAGTACAACGTGCCAAGTCATCATTACACTTTTAAAAGAGATTCCTCCAGTTGATACGAACAAATGGGATATTTCTACAGAGA
>Ga0194135_10001442_pt1 | contig 14231 bp, 15 predicted proteins | sample LitLau_LLRF_2013_FD_134024 | JGI IMG/M metagenome (GOLD analysis project Ga0194135, IMG submission 134024) | Freshwater sediment microbial communities in response to fracking from North America - Little Laurel Run_MetaG_LLRF_2013 (version 2) | ecosystem: Environmental > Aquatic > Freshwater >...
AAAGAGCAGATGCCAGTTGCAGCCTCCATGCTTCGCCACAACGTCGACTTCCCCATGATGAGGAAGAGCCCGTTTCCGGGGGGAGAGGGACCTCTCCCACCCCCACCCCGTCATCATTACAAGAGAACATTTTCACTCGACTCCAAAATAGCCCAACTACCAAATAGGAAATAGGAGCTCAAGGATGGAATGGAGATCCGGTCAATCACACTGTCGGGATGGGACGTATGAAATAAAGAAACAAAGGAAGAACTCAAACTCATTCTAATTATGGCTAACTTGGAAAAGCATACAACAATCATCATCATCATAACATCAAATTCCCAGTCCTCACTTATTAATTTAACCCCGTTGTACGCTTACGACCCAACCCTCTTCATTTGCTCACTCCCCGGTAAGAGTTTCTGAATCTGAATGGATTAATTTTGAAATAAATACACTACAGAGAGTAAAACATGATGATAATAATCATATTAAAAATTTGTCGTTTTATTTCTTCTCCAAACGGGGAGAACGAGTCTCTGTTTCTTTTATCTGCATTGAGAGCCTTGATTAAAGAAAAAAGATTAACAAAGGAGGGATTCCCTCGGAACATAACTAATGCCGGGTCGACTAGGGGCCCACTCAATGGAGACTTTCCGTGGCTTGGACTCCTCCTCTGGGTAGTGGAAATACTAATAATTAATTCTAATTCTAAATTAATTCATAGTAATCAAGTAGTGGAGATGATTAAAACTAATGAGGCAACTCCTGTCGTCCTCCCATTTGATAACAAATAACCAATCACTTTTGGCCTTGTAGAATCTCTATCAGAAACAACAAATGGCTAACCGGAATTAGCAAGGGACCTCTCACTCTCTCCCTTCTCGTCTCCTTCCCAATCAAAGGTAAGGAATCCAACTGACCAGTCACAACTAACAAACCTAATGCATTGCACTCCAGAGACCGGAAGTAAAATAGAAACTAAATTAACTAAAGTATACAAAATGTAGAAAATGCGTGTACAAAAATCAGCCTCAATTTTCAACCAGGAACATTTTTTCAAAAAAGTAATGGCACATTAATTACATCAAGTGTAAGGGACTTGAAGTAAAGTTACATCAGTTTTCACACATCTTACATGCTTTGAGGAAATCTAGTTTTTTTGGCGATCACTTGAAATTCTTAGAGAGGCGCTCGGGTCGGAGGATGACTTTGGTCTTGTACTTTAGGAATGTCCATAACTTCCGCGTGTGCTTCCGTTGGGAGAAGCTGAATGGTGGTTGAGTCTGGATGAGATTTGACCCAGGACGTCCTGCATTGATCGGGCGTGTTGTGCTGGCGGAATACCCTGAAGGCAAGAAAATGAGAGCGGAGGCAATGGTGGAGGGATGGGTGGGACGAATGTATCGGAGCTGGAAGCTTGAGGCAGCGAAACTTTGTTGTTGGGCAAGGAACTGGACGGAGGTCCATTTGGTTCGTGCTCCGCGAAGGAACTCAGGCGCATGTTCGTACATCTTCCATAAGGTGTTGTTTTGATTAGATTCTCGGATGCTGAGTAGTGCCCTGATCGTCCGTACAAATCCTGTGGTGGAACCATACCGCCCTGTCGTTGTTCCTCCATCTCGTTGGCCGTGTTGACGTTGGTATATTTGGATCCGACTGCCGGTGAGGACGAGACTGGATATCTGTTCTTGTCGCTAGGGTAGTAAGGGGGACTGCTCAGAGCGCCCGATACCATTGGTGACTCATTCACTCTTCCTCTCTGGGATTCCCCGTAGTTATTCTCCGTCTTTTGAGACAGGGGTCGAATGGGCATCCGCGATTGGTAAATGACGTCCGGGTTTTTCCCATGAGAAGATCCGTGATAGTTTGGGATGACGGCGGATCTCATACTTTCACGACGGAGGAGCCCTGCGTTCCCGTACACATCTCCCGGACAACACTCTTGAGAGTAGCAATCGGTAGATTGAGGACGGTTTCCTCCCGCGAACGTTGAAGAGGACAGGACACCGGACGAGTGGACGCCGCTTGAAGAGTCGCTTGGGACGGAACGATCAGGTGGGGAACCAGTGCTGGATGCCGAACGGGAACCATTTCGATCTGCGGTCCCAGGATATCCCGAGTCATGGCTCAAAACGCTCTGTGGTGTATCCTACGTAAAGGAAAGGCAGAATTAGTCAAACATGAAACTAGAAGAGATCAAAAGAGGCAAACTAGTACGTTTGTCTATTATTCAATAGGGTTAGTGACGTTGCGTTAAAATTTGATAGCCAAGGCATATCGACTAATATGACTGAGCGAGCTGAACCATCTAAAAAACAGAAAAGTTGGAAACTGAGTTCCCCACACTAACGTTGATCCCTAGAAGAGGCTCAGATGGTCATTGTCCAGTAAATCTAGGCGTTAGACGTGTCCATTGGAAGAGTTGCACCAAATAAACTCAAATCCATAATCCATAATACACATGGAAAGAAATTACAACTAATTAAGAATTATAGTAAAGTTCAATTTACCAAAGGCATCCGTGCATCTCCACGAAGGCTCTGCGTCTGGTAGTGCGGTTCATATTTGTGACCTCCAGGAAGGGTTGAGTGAGTGGGTCTGCCATATTGATGAGGCTACGCCGAAAATAAAAATAAAATCAGCACAAATTACGAGGATTGAGGACTAGAATGAACTGATGGGGTTCCGATCCGATTGGTATTGGTACTTACCATCAGGAACTCAGGATGTTTGGGATCCCGTGATGCCAATTGGGGCTTGAGACATCCCTTGCCTCTTTTCAACACAGCATAATCCCCATCATCAATATCCTGTTGATTCACCTCACTATATTCTTTTGCCCGAAAACTTCTTTTCATGGCTCCTCCGCGAACAAGGGGCACCGATGAAAATTTCCTATTAAAATTAATATTTATTAGGGCCAATCCCAACGTTTAATAAAGCTAGGTCGTAGGTCCCTTTCCACTCTTGTTTCGCAGTGCACAGGGAAAGTTTAAATTGAACTTGCATTACCTAGGTGAGCCCTGGTCGTCGTAGAATGTCACCTTGTTGCGGGTGACAGACGCTGTAGCTTCCTCTAGCCAGGGCTGAATCTCATCGTCGAGTGAATTGGAGGTCTGGGCCGGTGGACACGGTCTGGGCCAATAGACTCGGTCGCCCTCATCACCTTCACGCGTAGCAGGAGATGATGACTAAACAGAACGGTCAAGGTTAGCTTGTGAATCTTAAGGTAAAGTTTAAGAAGCTTCTAAGCGTGGATTTCAGCTTTGTCTTACCCCTTGGACACATCCCATGATTTCTCGCTGAGAGCTGACATTGGTTATAGTGTAAACCTTCCCAGAGGCGATGACAACCACGGAATTCGTGAGAGCATTTCTGGGCATGCTCTTGGATGGATCCTCCAAGTTCATTTCTGCAACGAGTTTCAAGGATTCCAAGCCTTTGACCCGAATATTTCCAAGTTTTACCTGGAATTGGAATAACAATTGAAATCACTTTTCCTCATCCGCCATCCAATCAACTCGTTCTAAATCTTGAATTGAAAAGATTGGAGGATTATTACAGCCACGTTAAGCTTCCAGTCTCGCTTAGCCGAGAGGGCGATCCAGAGAATGATCCAAATGACGAGATGCGCTCCTGCACTGATGATAAGTGCCAGCAAGCAATTGTCCAAGGTCTTGCTGTAGAGGATGTGGGCGTCATGGACGATTGGACTCTGACTTGCTGCTAACCCAAGGAATACACCCAGAGCGGAGAGGTGTGGCAGGTAGGCGCGCAGTCTACAGAAACAAAGCCCAGAGTTAGACGGAACTTCAGGATTTAGTTGGACAATTATGAAAGTTATATATTGGTGGATTTAATTACCGAGTGTGCTGTTGCCATGGACTGCTAATGCATGTAGTCCTAGCTTTCAACTGAATGAAGGCCTGAATCTTCATGTAGCCATAATGGTAAAGGACACTGCTAGATGCGAGCAGGATGATTGAGGAGATCAGATGGAGAATGATGACCGTGTAGGGATTCAACAGTAGTGGCATTGACTCTAGCAAAACTCGAAGCGTTCCAACAACATGGACTTTGTAAATTACGGTGAATGCCGAATAAGAGATCATCCCATGGAACGTGTTAATGAGGAGCTGAAGACTAAAGACCGTCGCAAACCCTTTGTTGGAATGCCAAAAGACACTTGCATAACGAAGTGAAAAGATGGTTAAGGCGAGGCCATAGTTAAGGTACTCCAGACGAACTGGGGCAGTGTCCATAAACCCGGCTCCATAGGATGCATTTGTGGCTAACTTTCCTCCTTCCGCAGCACTCAGGATTTTCAATATAGAATTCCGGTCTCCCTGTGGGATAAGCGCATCTAGATCGGTTTTCCATAAAGCCTCTGGAAAAGAAATAAAGAAAGAGATAATCAGTCAATACGTCATACAAAAAATTCTTGGATTCGAAGTAAAATAATAATGAGAAGGAAATTACAGACTACAATTTGAAACAATGTTTCCCAACATCCGCTTCACTGTCACTAATCCACACTCCCACCAAACCTCCGAACAACTGGAAAATACAATTCAGCGACTCAAAACCACACGACGAAATTACGAGAAACCAAGTATAGGAAATCTGATTTTGATCTTGTGAAAAGAATCTTTAATGCAATGAGACTACTGGAATTGCCGAATTGCGCATCTCGTTGTCGACGTAGAGTAGACGAAGCGTAACGGGAAGCTTGGGAAAAGCTTTTCTCAAACCTTCTAACGCTTTAAGCACGTCTTAAGAAAGAAGAAGAAGAAAGAGTGGGATTGCATTGTGAGAATCCTGTCTCCCTTTCTCCTTCCTCACTGTCAGTGCTGAATTGAATCCTATTAAGAATCTCCGAGGAGTTTTGGATTTACTTTCTTGATTGACGCACAATGGGGAAAGTATGAGTCCTGGGCTCCTTTCACAAAGTCAACCTCAAATATCTCACTCTCTCTCTTTCATTCCCATCAGGGCTAGAGTGAGTGAGTCGAGTAGCACGACTACTAGTAGCATTCAATTTGAAATATACGCATTTGAAATAGCCTATATCCTTTCTATCCAATCCAGTACGAATCCACAAGAACCGACAAAACTCTCCGCTGCCCTTAATCACTTCCGAATTCAACTGTCAGTTTGTGGAGTGTTTACAACACATTTTCACTTCTACTTCTCCAGAGCAAGGGCCTCTCCGCCTCCAAAGAGAAGGGAGTTTGAGGAGTGTGGAAGTGTAAAGTGGGGATTCCATTTGAAAGAGAAAGCCTCATTCAAGGAGGAAGCAGGAGAAAGTTCCCCTTCTTCAAAAAAAACCCTCCTTTAGTGTTTACTTACATCCAAGAGGGAGAGATTCTATTTCGGGAAGAGAGGAGAGGGATGACTCATGGTTTCCTCACTCTGTCCAGTGAAAGCGCCCTGGATCGTGGGATGATTGAAGAAACAGAGATTCGAGAAAAGTTTGCAGCAGGGATTGGAAGGCACCCCTTGTACTCTTGTTACTTATTATTAAACTCCCCCCAAAGTATTCCATCCTCCAAATGGAAAATGCTGAAGAATTTGTTTAAAAAAAGACTTTTCATCACATCCAACACACATACATCTCCTCCTCCTTACTTCTTCCCCTCTCATGTCAGAGCTACCCCTTCATGAGAATTGTAAACATGCATTGTACTGAATGGTCAACCCTTAAAAAGTTGATTTGCTCCAAGCTAGGAAAACGGAATTCAAACCAAAAATGGAGATTTCCCTCCTGTCTTCGTCAATTATGCTTTCAAGATAATTTGAAGTGCATTTAATGCTAAGCTCCGCCTCACCAGCTGTCTGCTTTCCCTTCCATTTCCTAAACTTCCTCCCTCTTTCTCTTCCATCTTGATGCAAATTCTGGAATTTCATTAAGGCTAATGTAAAAGAAAGTGGAGGAGAGACGACGACGAAATCGGGAGTCCCAAAAAGCGTTCCGCTATCCAATCCCATCACCCACCGCCACCACCACCACTAAAACCGAAGAACTTATCTACCCTTCTCTCCTCTCCGAATTCAGCAGAATTCCTCCACTTTGGACCCAAGGAGAAAGAGAGTGAGAGATAGAGAGAGAGGGGATAGACAATGAAACATTTTTTCTTCTCCTCTATTCGCCATCGCAACTACTCTCCTATTCCTTAATTCCTTTCCTTCTGATCTCCTTCTACCTCACTGGATCCCTCTAATCATCCATTCAATTCTACATTACGATCCCAACTCAGAATGGAGGGATTCCGCTATTCCCCAATACCATTATTACTCTTTAGTTTAAACTTACCATTAGGGAGATATCCAAACTTCAGGAGCACGGCCTCCATCAAGGTCTGGGGCAGCAGTAGACAGAAGCTGGAGATGATGTGGATGAGTGACGACGTGGGTCCACTGTGGGTCCAAACTGTGCGAAAAAACGATTTCGTATTTTGGTAGAGCATAGACGGGACCAAGATGGGAGCCCACTCATCACGTGCATTGAGATGTTTCCCCAGGAGTCTACTGTCATTGGCCGTATTTCCAACTTGGAGTATGGATGATGCCAAAAAGAATGGAAGGAGTAAGACCGCGACACCTGGAAAAGGGAATGGCGTGTAATGTACTGAGTAAAATCTCACAGAATCAATGAGAAAATAGGAATGGGGTTGAATTGAATTTGATGATTGAAAGGTTAAGGTAAAAAAGCCTACAAACAAGTCTTACCGGTGAGGATAATGTATGAATTAAGTTCTAAATACGGGGTCCGTTGGTAAGGCCAGGACAGTTCAGCAAACCAGACGAATCGCCGTACATTTTGGACGATTAAGAATGCTTGGAAGGATCCGAACATTAGCCCATACCTTAAAATGCAACCATGCCATAAAATAGGAATTAAATGAGTAATTAAAAAAAAATTTCTTAACTGAATACCATAATTCCTTTTCACTTACCATACCGACAACATGGAATTGATTCTTGAACAACGAGCCTTTTGATTCATCTCCTTGGCCATCGCTATATCCTAGAGAGAACAAAATAAGTAAAAGATTAAGGCCTGGAATAAGAATGTGAGTTTGATAATGCAGTTATTGGAGGAGCGTTCCGACAAGACATTTTTAGACAAGAGAAAAGAAATGGCTGAGTCGTGTATGGAGTTTAATGGGAGGGTAAAAGGCGACCGTTCAGATCCCCTCTAATCTCCTCCATCTTCGAAACGCACGCACTTTCTCCCTTTGTCATAATAACAAGGAATTAAGGAGAAACGACAATTGCGTGTCTCTAGGAAAATGACAAAAAGGAAAAAAGTCCCTTGGAAAGTTTTAGCTCTCCTTCATCCTCCTACCAGAATTAGTGGACGCCTTGGGAGGGAATTTAAGAGATCCATAACACCTGTGTAAAACAACACAATACAAAGCAGCCCTCCTGCATACTGCATAAAGATCCAGGGTCCGCTAGTGAAATTCTACGAATTCCAGGATAGTAATTTTCTTGGGGAGAATTTAGGAGATAATGACCTTAAGCCTTACTAACTTGCACAAATCTCGGGGTTGAAAGAGTTCAGATGCGCGGATATAATGTACTGTGAGTTCCCTATTTTTAGATTTTTAAAGACACGGCTTCTGGAGATGGAGTCGGAGATTAGAACAAAAAAAAATGAGTCGTGAGTTGTAGTGGTTTACAAAAAATGAAGAGAGGTTGGACTTGGATGCTTCGAATTCTTGGAAGATGTGTCATTAGATCAAAACAAAAGGACCAAGACCACCGTCAAAGAACATTAGTCAACAAACACCTTAAGTCAGCTTAATTCAAAAGTCCATTAGGAGGCTAGAGATCAGCCAAGCAAGAGCTACCGATCTCGATCTCCAGAACTAACCAGCCAGAACTTTTAGAGCAAACGAAGCAGGGATCCTCCCCTCCCTCGCTCTTGTCTTCCTTCCCCTTCTTCCCTTATCTACTGACTGATAATGAAAGTGATCCCGAAGAGAGGTCAGAGGTCAGTCCCACTGAGGCTTTAGTTTATTTGGTGACTCACGGTGCTTCTTTATCCTCAACCTGACTATACACACACGCGGACTCGCATTAGGATTCTAATCTGGATCTCCAGGAGAATAAATAGAACCAACTGCTCGCTCTCCCCGCGATTTGGCCCAAGTCTTAAAGTCCCTCTCTGACAAATTCTCCCTTCTCCGATTGGGAGAGGAATTAGGAAAGAAGAAGGAAGGGAAAACCTTCCTTTCCTTCATTTCATTCTCTTGCCATAAGAAAAGGTCCCATTTCTAAAAACGTTATTTCTTTCATGTGGGGTTGGTGGTGGGTTCCTAAGGATCTCAATGCTCAACCTAGCAAAGCAACATCTGCTCAGCCGATGGCGGAGGTCAAGTTTCAACTAGACAAACACATGAGACATGGAAAATAAAAGAAACCAAAACCCAAAAGAGAAACTTGCATCTGGAGATCAATCGAAGGAATTCCGAACTCTACACAAGGAAAGGTTCACGGAAAGGAAGAAGCAACCTTTTACCTGAGATAAACTCAGATGACAGGAAGAAGAAAAATGATCTCATCTCCTCTCCACACTCCACTTCTGCTCTCTCTACGTGAACCACGGTTGATTCATTTCATTCATGAATTCTTATTCTTTCCTCACCTTATCCAGCCGAATTCTTTTCTTAAAACATTTTTCTCAAAACACAAACACACACACGGTGTAGCTATAGTACAAACCTTAAGAATTCTAAAGTTATAACTCGAAAATCAATCTCATTCACTAAAGCCGGTGGCGGTGGAGGGATTACGAAAGACAAACTAATAATCCTGGAAAATAAAAATCTAGGGAAAGCCCTTATCAAAAATCTGAAAGACCAAAACACAAATCAAAAACAAATTCCCGAAATAGGTTCTAAAAGTCAACTATTTTGATGTACGACAAATTTAAATCATTGAGTTCAGTGAGTCCCGTCCCGACGAAGAAGCGTAAAGGAAGAGGATAGTACTTACGTGTAATGTTGAAAACTTCGATGAATTATGAATAGTGTGTAGAGATTCTTCGAGTATAAATTTGATGCGTAAAATAGAACTGTTGAACTAAAATTTGAAAGTGTAATCAGGATCGGCGAAAGGTGAGAGAGAGAAAATGATTTCGAATTAGTGGAGACGAGCGAGAGAGACAAAATTAGTAACGTCCTTCCTCTGGAGAGTTCAAATCAACACTGAACGCACTTTTCACTTTCTTTCCGGGTGGGTTGGAGATGGGCCGCCTCCTCTCCTTATAGCTACGTCGCGTCGTCGCCCCGGATAAATTCAATTTCCAACAAGTTTAGAAAACCGAACAGAAACTCATTTGATATCCACGGACAAGCAAAAAAATGGAAAATGTGCCAATAAAATATGAAGAAAAGCCCCGTAAAAGCACATCAGTTGCTACCTACATCCCTTCTTTCCGAAAAGGGAGGGGGAGGGTCAAAGCTCAAATCGTAAAAGGAACTCTACCTCTAGCCAATCTTAGTAAACTATAATATACTTGTACTTTAGTAAAAATATAAAATAAAAACTAACTTCAGTGACTGAGAGGAGTCTGTGAAAATTCATCTCATAGCGCCCTATGAAAATGCTGACTTTGAGGTATCAAGTGAAGGTCATTTTAAGCTAATCATCAGCATCATGTCGTGAATGTCTGATTGTAATTAATAAAATTATTTAGTTGTGACTCATACTCACCTTATTACATGTGCTTTCGGTTTCAATTTGGGAGACAATGAAAGGAGCAGGCCTGCTGAGGCGTCTCTCGATTACTCTCCTTATCCACTTGACACGCCCTTTTTTGAGGGTTTGAGAAATGGTCATGCTTGACCTCTCTCGTATATTAAATCAGCTCTAGTTATCCATACCTGCCATTTACAAATCAAATGATCTTTTCCAAAATTTCAAAAAACAGAAGTTTTTGAGATGACAGAAATCTCAAACCCAGTTCGGCCAAAGATGGAGTGCTGAATTCAGTTTGGGCTTTTATTTCCTGAAGGCCAGAAAAATATCGTAATAAGGGTAGCGTGACTCTCTGGTTTAATTTGGTTTAATTTGGGATTGGAAATATTCGTACGTAGTTGTAGGCTAGCCTGGAAGGAGTTGGAAGAGTTTAGGAGGGAAAGTGAGGGAAGGTTGTTGTTGGTTTGGTGGTAATGCAATGCGTATGCATGGTTTTCTTTTTCGTTTTGGTATTTCTGAAAGGAAGGAAGGGGGGGAAAGTGCAGAGCAGCAGATGTTTGGCTTTCTTAATGTTAAATGCAATGAAATGAAATGCAATCAATAATTATGCAACAACATGCAAAGAAAGGGAATTTGGAAAAATCAAATCGAAATGGAGTGAATGGAGTATTTCATTAAATACTTTTTTGCTTTCTTTATATGATAAATGGCAGGCAGAAGAGCATGTGAAATCTTTTACTCGAACTTGCACTTCCGCCATCAATCCGTAACATCCAGCCAACCAAGGGAAGGATGACACAAATATGCATCCACTTTCAGTCCGAAAAAAAAAGTGAAAGAATAAAATGTGACAATCAATACATGTGGAGCATTTATTATGGAAAGGAAGAGAAGAGAATGGAGGAGGCAGGGTCAGGCAAGGCCCACCCTCAGATTGAATTATTTGACCTTTATTGACACACGGGTGGGTGTAAATTGTCGTAGAGCTGCTCCCATCGGATTTATTCTACTCGGATTTTGGGGGATGAAAATGTGCGAGGGAGAGGTGAAGGACAAGGTCATTGAGCTCTCCCGATAACTTTGGTCTCGTTTGGGAATCCGGGAAATTTGAGCTACCTAAGGTCATTGAACTTGAACTCTGCTCTGTCTATCCGTCCATTATTTCGGTTAGCAATGCGGGAAACTTGACATTTTTTTATTGGGATTTTCACACGTCCAACCACACATCAAAATTAGGATAATATGAGGAATAGCGGAACTGGCTTTTTGGATTCTTTGCGTGTTTTCTTGTTGTACCTTACTTGAGTGCTGGTTTGGGGTCCTATTCATTCAGGTACTTGCCCTACATTGACTATATTAAAAGTGCCCAAGTCTAGTCCCCCTACCCCTTCAATTCCAATTAATCCTCCTGGCTACTGGTTACTCCAATTTCCAATAAAAAGACGGAAATAGGACCAGATGCTTCCAGGAAGTTGAGTGATCCCCCCACTAAAACTGCCATCCACAGACTTCAAACTTAACGATCCATTGTAAATTATGAGCATTTCCTTTCTACTGACATAGGCTAAGGCTAAAAAAGGTGACCCTACGGATTAAATCCCCTTGAAAGGGGGAACTGTTTTATGCGTTTTACACCTGAGCAAGATTTTAAGGCGTCAAATTCCCAGTGCGTTAATTACTAGCTGGCCATGATCATGAATCCTTTTTACAAATTCAGTCAGGAATTATCCAAAAGGTTTATTAAAATTAAAGTCCGTGGAGAGTTCTGGAAGAGTTTAAAAGGAAAACGGAGGACAAACTTTCTACTTCCGTGTATTTTTCTAACTTGTGGCTTGGTGCTAAACAGAAGAAAAGTAATATATTGGAGAGGTGAAGCAAGATTATTTGGAGTATGGAGTGTGCCTTCCATAAATGCCTTAGCCTGGGTATTAGGTGTACTTTTCCTAATTGGTTTGGCTCCATGTGGCTCCTTCTTCCTTGGACATCTGCTTCCCAAGAGCATCTTCCAAGGAGGAGCAGCTGAAGACCGGTGAGCGTGGCAGCAGGTGGTCGCCGTCCGTAGAATGAACCGAATAAAAACCCTCCATCCTCGCGTGCTCCCTTTTCCCTTTGGGATGCGAAGATTCGATGCAAATGCAAAAGAATCCAAAAGGATCTGTGCGGAGGGCACAGGCACAGGGCCCTTGGATAGGAACTTGCATCATTTTGTTGACAGATGTGCAGCAGGAGCAGCTTTTACCTCGTGCCTCCCCCCTCGCCGCATCTTCAGAAATTAAAGGGATCCATGGGCACTTCTGACAAGGAAAACAGTAAAAGCCCAGACGGGGAAATAAAACTGACCTTCATTACTTCGTTAACACAAAAGATGCAAGAACAAGAGGAGAGGGAAAAGAGTTGGGAGTGGAACAAGGAGGACTAGAAAATTGAATTTCCAAGAAGGCACTTTAAATCTTAAGCTTCTTTAAGCAATCTTAAACCGATTCGACGTGAATCCGTCGTGTGATTGCTTACGCTAGAACAAATACCACTGGGAATTCGAATCGCTTTTAAAACAGTAAAATGAAAATTAATTCACATTTGGAGGGGACGAGGATACGAAGGGAATGGGTCAAATGCTAGGCGTGAAGAGAAGGTGCTGTTGATCTGGGTCGATGGATCGATTTGCATGGAGAAGACACCCAGGTGGTACCAAGCAATAAATCAAAAGGGGTAACTAAAAAGGAAAAGACTCCAACAAAACTACAGTTCGCAGTGTCCAACTGGACGGTACGGTGTTTCTCTCATGGCGCTCAAACTCGACGACATCATCAACAAGAAAAAGGAGCCCACACAAATCCTAGACCTTGCCAAAGTGAAAATAAAAACAAAGGAAGAGTTTGAAAAGTATTATGACCGAATACCCGAGTTCAAAATTAGGCCAGAAAAGGTAGGCAGGTACGACCTTTCAAAGTAAATGTAGTCAGAGAACCAGCAGATGGATTTCAAGATTCCTTCTTTACTCCGAATTTTCCAGGTTAGAACTGAAGATGCTCGAGTCAATGAGAGTGATTTCTCCTTTACGTCGAGTCGGAAGGAAGCAAAAAGTCGATTAAAACGGGAGTTTAGTTACGGTGACCCCATTCCACCCTCAATGCGATCTGTGAGACTGGAAGACTTGGCAGCGGTAGACATTAACTGGCGCATGCTCACAGTCTGCCGTCCCAAGACCCGACTCGAGGAAGAGATCTTTAGCCGTGTTGTGGAATTGGGGAAGCTTCGACTCAGCACGGGGAAATACGAAGCCAAGGTCCTAGCGTCCCTCTCCCACGGTCTCCCAGCTGCTACGGCTGAGCTCCACAGTCTTGGGATTGTGGTCTCCAAAACGAAACGAGGGACAACGGAGACGAGGATCAAGACTTGCCGAGAGTGTGGAGAGGAAAATTGCAATGGGAAATGGTGCAAAGAATTCCCGTATGAGTCATACACTCGCATGATCATGGATAAGACGGATCTGGCCAATGAAGAGGCAGAAGAACTTGGCTCCCGGAATCCGAAAAAGAATTCGAAAGTTGTAGCCAAACAAAAGGGGTCCAAAACAAAACGAAAGCTGAAACGAAAGCGGAGAAAGAAAAAGGGAAGGACGAAAGGTGGCGACGGTGGTGAAGAGAAGGAGAGTGGGGACGAGTGAAGTGTGGAGTGAGTCTGAAATCAAAATGGAAGGTGCTGTTATTAGAATAGACTTAGAATTTATTAACAATTAATAACTCACATGCCTAGATTTCTTAAAATTGAGTTAATTAGATTAACAAGTCAATGATTTCGTACGAGGTTAGTCGAGGCCACAACCTCCAACAAGACCACAAAAAGTTTGCTGTGGAAATTGGATTGAACTCGATTTAGGCAGGGAGGAGGTCAAAGTCATCCGAAACAAAGACCATAGGTACACTGAATTCGTCAATGACCGGCGTCGCCTTGGGCTCACACAGCCCAACTTCCTTCATCTTCCATTCCCAGTCCATTTTCTGCACGGCGTAAAGCGACTCGGCCTCATTGTGATGCCGGAGTACCATGGACTCCTAAAAATTCCAGATTTAGAGAATGATTAATTTAGAGAAATTGTGACAAGAGTATGAAATGGTACCTTGATTTTCTCCCATTTGTCATCCACGTCCTGCAGCCATGATAAAAAGAGTCTTCCATTGTATCTCGACCGGACGTTCCTGTCTTTTTCTTCCTGCTCAGGCGTGAGAAGATTGTAGACCTAATTCAAATTAATGTAAGAGTTGAGTTGATTAAATCAAGCGTTGAATAAAATTGAGGTTGAACTCACTTCCTCGTCCTTGAGGAAGGCGCAGACAGAAAAGGGGAGTGCTTGATTGGAGAGAGCCCTTGCCGCCCTCCCGTGAACCCTAAGGATTTCCTGTTCCACGCTCAGAACTAATTTTTCCTTTTCCACGACTTGCAACAAATGAATAGAATTATTAGAAAATATCTTGGGGTATTTTGAAAGTGTATTCATGTAAAAGTTTAAGTTAGGCACACCTTGTTGGAGACGGAGC
>Ga0194135_10001443_pt1 | contig 14226 bp, 8 predicted proteins | sample LitLau_LLRF_2013_FD_134024 | JGI IMG/M metagenome (GOLD analysis project Ga0194135, IMG submission 134024) | Freshwater sediment microbial communities in response to fracking from North America - Little Laurel Run_MetaG_LLRF_2013 (version 2) | ecosystem: Environmental > Aquatic > Freshwater >...
ATTAATTTATCATTCAACTCTAGTTTTTTCAGTCAATTTATCATTATTTTGAATTTTTTCATTGGAAGAACTTCTGTAATTATTATACATTTAAACGAAAATTTGGATCTTTTATCACCTTCTTGTTTTTTATCCCACAAAGCTCATAAACCTTATTTTCCTGAATATTGGAAAATTTCAGGCGTGTGCACAAAAATGTTGGTCATCTGTCATTTTTGCCTGTGGGTTCGAACTGTTGCCTTGGCAGTTGATATGGTTGGTTGGGTGACCTTTTACCCACCTAAAGATAACCCCAATGTGTTTTTCTTCGACTAACTGGTATTAACCAGATCAATAGAGATAGAGGGCAACACAGGGCGGCACAGACGGTCATGTCCACCAACAGGAAACACGAAACCCTATCTCTTTTATTATCTTTGATGACACAAGACACAACATCTTCTTACCTAAGCAAAATAGGAACACCCAATTAAAATTTCTGTCAACTCACATTGGTCACAACAAGTTAAGAAATAATTTGCTAATAAAAATTAGAACTGTCTGGCTGATGTAACTGATGCCGTAGATCCCGATGCCCGACTATAGAATATCTTTCGGTATTTTGTATTCTAATTCAAATGGTCGGTATTTTTAAATAATTTATTTATGGCGAAGAACAGAAAATGTTTGGTAAAGTATAGAACAGGAGTGGAGGCTGCACAGACATGCTTCAATGCCCTTGCTTTATTTATTTAAATCTGTCCAAGTGAAAAATGGGACAGCCAATAGTCTGTGAATATGAAATGGGGGTTTTGCACTAGAATAATAATTCATCATCATCTGTCGATTGCCAGAACATGTTTCTGCAAGTGATTGCGAGAAAACACTCACAACCGGTATGACTTTTCACCTCATTAATTCTTAGAAGAAACAAAACAATAGGAAGCATGTTTTAAAATGATGGCCTCAATGCGCCCAAAACGTGGCGGCGCCCGCTAAGACTGACACCTGCCGCCTTATATTGGGAACTTTAAATTCGCGCTGTCAGAATATCCATATCCAGATTACACTTAACTATATTTCACTTATGCATCACTAATACTGAATAATATTAAATGTATTTCTTAATCCAAGAAAGGTGATCGCTCCATTTTGGAAATCTACCAAAAAATAGGATAGCAGTGAGTGACTTCTCTTAATCGAACATTCCACTGGTTTGAGTTAGTTACACAATTAGATTCAACATAAAAAAATAGAATAGGATAGTTAAAACCGTTCTTAGTGCAAGTTCGTTTAAAAGTTGCCAAAAGCACGTTGGGAATAAAAGACGTCTTATGGCGAATCCCTCAGGGCCTTTAAGCGGCGGCGAATCCTTGCAAAGAGAAGTGGTTTTAACAACCCTATATCTTTGTTTCTAATTCAGAATATAATTATATAACTAACGCAAACCAGTGGAAAAGACTATTGTTAGGGATTTCTCTATATAACGGTGGCCTCTGTATCGAAGGGGACTTTTAAAGTACTGATATAATTTAAATGTGTAGTATTGCATGATAGGGATTTGGCCTTGACGATTCATACTCATAACACTTCACGGCCACGCAGCGCTTTTCCCACAATCCTGCACACGCAATTGAAAGCAAATTTTCCACCGTCCAAAAAAACTACCGGGTCTCAAAACCGAACACAGCCCAAATCCATGAACCTACTACATTATATGAATTACTTCAAAATACCACAAAAAAGAAGGCTGAACCATGAATAGTTTGACGTGAAGTGTGTCCGAGACCAAAACACAACCTAATAACGGATTTTCAGCATAAAAGTCTACTACCAGTCTGAAACAGTCAACCTATCACCTATAATAGGAAGTTCTATAATTAATAATCAAAGACTTAGACTGTAGATAAAAATAAACTTTCAGTCTTAAAACAGTGTCAGCTAAAAACATCTTTGCGCAAAATTACATGTTCATTTCCCAGTTGAGAAAATTAAATTAAAGCCATCGAAATTTTTTCCTGGAAAATAGTATACACTCAACACTCGACCTACACTGTGAAATTAATTTGAAAAAAATGGCTGAAAGTACCTAAGTAGGTAGTGGCTATTTTCAGATAAGGTATCTTCAAGCCATTATTACTTCATTTTAATTCAAATATAGACAGTCCGATTAATCTAATTGATTAGTATGGTAGCCATGGTAGATTATTTAACCACACAAGCAATCCAAACAAAACAACAAGCAGAGGTTGTCAATAAAAACAACTTGGCTATAAATAGATCACGACTATCGCATCATAAAATACCTTTGGCAGCATAAAGCTTTCCACGTGGAACACTACGCAATTTATAATTTCAACAATCAACACGTACGACTCGCTACAGAATGCTAAGAAGACTTAAACCAGTAATAACCTCCATTGCTTCTCTAACCCCTCTTCAAAGAAAAAAATGAACCAGTGATTCAAGAATCGTAAGATAAATTGTTCCAGGAAAGGTCACTTAATACTTATTGACGCATTTAACGTTGTTATTCACGAAATTTGGCGGAAAATACAAAGAGATATCGGAAATAATGGTACTTTTTAGAGAAGACTAACCAATTTAGACTGACGGGAACCCCACGTGGGACACGTGTGTTTAGTCACGTAGGCTTTTAGCTGACCCACTAAGCAGCATTTTCTCCTTGTCCTATCCAAAGAAATTAACTGTGGCTAATCCGTCACACAAAACTTTTAAATTAGGGCGAAAGGTACACTTTAACCTATAAACGGCTTTAAGTCATAGAAAAAGAAACGATTAAAATCAGTAACCCCTGGTTAGGCTATTATTGTTCTGGGTGGTTTTCTCTACGATACTGTATTCATAATAAACTTTTAACCCATTGTCCCTAGGTAGTCGAATGGTCTCCAAACTCAAAATACGTTTAAATATACCAACTGTACGTAGGTATGAGTGCCAACCTAGTAAGAACTGAGAGCAGAAAACCAAATTTTAAGAAAAAATAACTATTGTAGATAGGTAGATATATTGAGCAGTGTACCACTGATCATCAATTTAAAATTAACAATTTTGTTGGTTGTCAAATTTAATAGTAGGTACCTAGTGTAATTGATCCTTAAAATAATAAAGCGCTACAGTCTATTTGTTTGTTTGTCCAGTTTAAAGTTCACGGGATTGCCCTGTCCTGATATTTACGTGGTAAGTTCCATTAGGCATAAGACAAATGAGTTAAACATAGAAAGAAGTAATCAGCTGAAATGGAAAACAATACTCCCTCTCTCTTTACATATCCTGCGAGAAAGTGAACTCAGATTTACGTCCTGATCACGTGACACTGACCGCGGGCATCATTCATAGGATCTGCTTCACATAGAACTTTACGTTACTACGTCCAAATGGAAAACAATACTTTCTCTCTATTTTCATATCCATTGAAAAAGTAGCCTCCCAAATCAAATACATTTTTTTATGTGAGGCAAGAGTTAAGTAAGGCGCTAGTTACATAATAAAAAAGTCGGCAGCCCAAAAATGTATCAAATGATTATGTTCCTTAAACGGTAAAATAATTGGTAATGGGATTTACTCAAAGTTTAAGAATGTAAGAAAGCTTATGAATGTCCAAAGTTGGAATGAAACTTGCATCCTTATTGGCAGTCACGTGACCTGGTTCCTGTGGCAAATTCGGAATACAAGTTTCTTTTGACCTTTGATACATTCTTAAGCTTTCTTCGATTCTTAACCTTCGATTCAATTATTATTAGATACTATAATAATATGAATGATGGTTTATGATGGAAGCCAATTAACGATGCCAATGGCCAAATACCAAGCAGAAGACACTGCAAAGTTTGGGAGAATAATTAACGTGAAGGGCACCTATGTTTATTTAATATATCTATGAAGAACAGTGTTGACAATTCTCTATCGCAGTCGCATGATAACAGTTACATTACATTTTACGCCTTAGTGAAATGCCATTGAAAAAACGAACGTGCACTGCCTAATATGTAACAACTTACGTACACGTAACTTTTACTTAAGAAAAGGTAGAGTACCTACATACCTGCGCAACCAGCTGAACAAAGATGAACCATTGCCGTGTTTGGAGTCAAAATTGTATTGAACAGTTCCTTAGCCTGGGAATATGCACAAAAGTAGATGGCTCTTGAGGGTGCCACTCCAACCAAGTTAGGGCCCAGCCCTCGAAAAAGTGCTTTCGGTCCTTCTTTCTCCATTATATGCCTGAAAAAGATTTTTTTTAATTATTAATTTTCTGGTTATCATGTTTACGCAACGAGAAGCAGCCACACAGTGCAGGGTGCTGAGGCTTCAGGCGTGGAAATCGAAAATCGACATAAACGTCATATTATCGACTTTGTTATGCCGATGCTTTGGCTCCATCTCGATCACCCAAACTACAGTAGTCGACAACACGATAATTTTTGTCAGTGATTATGTCAGATTTTTAGTAATTTCGATCATCGATATAATCCGTCTGAAACGACTCCCAGATATTTCATTGAAATAAATGTATAGAATGTAAACAACCCTGAAAGCTACAAAGAGCCCTGACTTAATTTCCTATTTACAAAACTAACGATCGAGAGACATCGCGAATTTCCTAAGGACGCCTTTCATTGCATCAGGCGATATTTCGCTTGGCGCGCTACCAAATATTGAAAGCGCTGCCTTCCTCTAAATTGATTTTCGTAGAAACTCTCGAAAAAAATTATATTTTGTAGTTTTCTGAGAGAAACATGTCAAAAAAATATGATGCCGCACAGCTTATGTCTTTATATGCTTTACGTGGAAAATGGCCTACGTAAGGAAAAGTGAAAGAAGCAGCCAGAACTAAAATAATCTGGAAAAGGTAGCTTCTTGTGGAAGGAACGCATAACGCCAGCACCGAGGCGTTGATGTTGTGTTTTTGCCACAGCAGACATGTTACGCGTATTCAAGGTCATCGAGAGGTCTAGGGCAATAGCCAACACAGAACTATGCCGTGATTCACTTAACGATCGTATATACGCTACCTTCAACCCACCCAACACACTTATACTTGGACAATTTCCTGAGACTTGGGTATGATAAGCTTTATTAAGATCTGGTCAGAAAGAGAATTCCTTTCAGTCACGAAGAAAGGATACGGAGTAAGCATAGATAATAGCATCGAAATAATAAGCGCGACACATGGCGTGAAGATCACGCTCTGGCCATGTCATGATATTTTGGCTATTTTAAGCAGTGTTCTGAATTGACCTTTTCCTGTGGCGCTTTGCATTGCTCTTGTCACCCAAATGAATTATTGCCAATACAAATATTGTTTGTTGTTTTTTACTTGTCTTTTGACTCTTATGTATAAGTAAAATGGCACGAGGCATTTTTAAGATGATACGTTGACACTTTCAGACAGATCTTGACCGAGTTCAGTTCACTTTTCCTGCGACACCAAATTGACTCAATCACGACGCAACCGCAACAAAGGCACGCTCATCCAGTCGCTGTTCCATGAACTCAACTAGGTCAAAAACCAACATAGAACAGACTTGAATGCTTTGGATTAATTCTGGTGAATGTCTAAACTTACTTGAGGCATTTTATAAGTCCCACGTTGGATTTATCAGTGACATTATAGTTGGACAGGGATAGAACCTGCGTCGAACGTCTGGTAGCTACATTTGTGAAGCTTCGTCTGGGTGGAAGAGTGGTGCACGTCCCTCGGTTGCCCACCGAATTGCTTGCGATGTGGGGCACCTGCATCCTCTCAAAGCCAGAATTGGAAGACTGAAGCCGTGTCTTGACGACTTCCAAGGGACAGGTCACGATCGCTCCCACGGTCCCGGCTGTCCTGAAATTTAAAATATAAATTGGGTTATGTGGAGAATAGTCTTTGGAACTAAAGTCCCAAAAGAATGTAAAAGGCGACTGCAGCAAAAATAGCCATACTATAAGGGGGTGGAAAGTCGTAGTTACGATCAATAGCCTTTAAACGGTTAAGCAATTTTAAGACAATCAGAAGCACCGATCCGTCATTGAACCCGGCATAAGGATTATTTTACTGTTCGCCCATATTCCAAAAAATAATTGATACACTGAAAACTGATCAGACTAAACCTGGAAAACAATAGTATCTACTGAAAATAAAGATGCCTACGTGACTTATTGCGCTCCGCCTAGAACGCAACTACCAATAGCTCGCCCACCTTTGAAGCATATCTTTTGATACCCCAAAATTCCCCTCTCATTTAAATAAAATGATTTGAACTTAATACTTATATGTTCTTATTTAAATAACAGGTCTAATACTTGAGTAAAAGTTAGAAAAACCTCTTTCTACGCAGTTTGTATCAGAGTGGTCTACCGGTAAACTACCTAAGCTAATAATGAGAACTCGTAAAAATGGTACATACCCGCCAGCAACCAGATGAATAACCGTGTCCCTTTTTTGATGCATCACATTAATTTTATTTTAACTTTCAGTTTCAACCCCAAAATTTTAAAACGGATAGAAAACGCGACCACTCTCAACAGAGGTCACGATGCGACTGATATAAATTTTGTCGCAACAAAACCTAGATAAAAAGAAGAGGAATTTTAAGGTAATTTCAATGATTACAAATTAATTAATTAAGCATTACCGATTTTTCTAGATTTATCAGAAATGGGTATAAGAACAATTTATTGGGTTTTCAACTGCTTTTTTGAATCTTTTGTGTTTGTTTTTAGTTTAGTTTGCGTTTTGTTTTTTTGAAATGTAAACAAACGCAGTTGCTGCACAAATTCTTTGTTACAATCATTTTAAAGTGTTTTAAACTGTGGTTTTAAAGCAGGCCGCTGGAATACGAATAAATACAGTTAATCGTACGAAAAGATATGAAGTAAAAAACGCGCACTGCAAACCATTCAATCAATTCAATATCAAAACTTTCGTGCAACTATACACTGCGAGTATATAGTGTACAAACTATATTCAGTTGTTTATCTATGATATGTGCAAATTTAAAAGATGGCTCTAAATCCCAAAACGATCAATATTTTCTATTCAAATGCATTTAATTTAGAATTTTTATGGTTATTTTAATTGCAATGTCGACGGAAAGGTTATTTAAACCAGACTTGATGTAATTTTTATTTATCTTTCTATTTTTTCCCCAGTGATGTAAAAAAGGCGGAGACGGTCCACAAGTTCAGAGCCTTGTACAGTAATGTCATCCGTGAAAGGGGATAATGATGCTGTTGATGAGACCCGGACAAGATAATTTTGAAGATGACGGAATAATTAGTGTTTGTCATTTCTTTTCATCAACAACAACAACAACCCTTCTTCTCCACTTTCACAAAATAATACCCGATCACTCAACTACCTTGTGCTACCCACATAAAGTTCATTTTCGCAGTACATAGGTACCTACAAGTACATAAATCTTTTCCTTTTAGTGTCAAGAATGAAACTCCAGTTCATACGTGTATAATGAAAATTGCCACACACCATCGAGCTTTATATTGCTACTTGCTTTTGAGCATCTGGATTTTTCTCATTGTAGCTGGTAAATATTTTGCATCTATAGAAGTAGGCACCTACCTACTATAAAAAAAGAAACTCCATACAACCTTCTCTGTAGCCATTTAAGTATAGTGTAGAACCTACATATACCAATTCATATCTATAGAAATCAAAAATACTATTAGTATCTACTCCTAAGTTATTAGGTTTTTACCGGTCTTCCTGTCTGAAGCAGAACATGGCCTCTCTATATGTATAGTCTATTATCCACTATCCACCACTTTCTTCTGCATAGGGATGTACAAATACATGGGCGTGGATATAGTTACTGGACTGGACAATGGAAATGATGTAACTGATGAGTATTCTAAAACACCAATATGGGACATAAAAATGCGGAGAATATTGAAAGTCTGCAATCCTCCCTCACAAATGGCCATCGGCACCGAAGGTTTGGGGGATTTGAACCACACCTTAGAAGGCATCGTAATATTTTTGCGCCGTAAGTATAAAAATAGAGAACAGAATAGCCAGGAATTTTTCCGGTTGATATAAAAATTTAAATTTATTTGGGATTATGTGTGACCATTAAAATCTATTCGGGATTATGTGTGACTGTGACCCCCAAGTGAAATCCCCAAATTCAGAAAAAGTAATTTTTAAAAATTACACACAGTTATATCCCATGATAAAGAAATAATTTAGCATGCAAATATGTAGTTTGTCATTACCTAGCCAGGACTATGGCCAGTAAAATATAAAACACTTCCAAAGTTGACGTCTCAAGTATCCAATCCAATGATTCTGATAAGTCAGGTTCATGAAAATTAGAATCATTCGATATTGTGCCTATTACAATAGTATACCTACCTACCTATTGAGATTTCAACGTAGCCTACGTACCTATGTTTAGAAATTTTGATAACTTAACTAATAAATAAGTAAAAAGAAGTCTTTAATTATAGAAGCGTAGATAGGGCCCTCTTACACTTAACCTTTGGTTTTTATGATTGTTGAACAACGGATTTTGACCAAATGCATTTTTCTTAACTGACCATGTAAAAGAATTGGCCGATTTGTGACGGGTGGTTAATTGTTTAGATGGCGATCGCGGACCTATGAACCACGTCCGGAATATCACTAGCGTTAACTGTAGTTCTGACTTACTTCAAGATAACAGCTTAAAAGCGAGTCCTGGATATCCCACCTTCAAATCTTTTGTGGAGAATTTGTCAGCTCAAAACGCAAGAGACCGATTTCTAGGTAGACTGACAGATTTTCCCTTAAGTCCTCCCTTAACTGGAGAATGTCAGTTGGGTCAGCTAACTACCGTTGGTCTAGCACAGATGTTGCAGCTGGGAAAACTTCTGCGAGAAGTTTACGGCGAAAAACTTGGCCTGAAAAACGGATCCCTAACCAGAGAGAATACAAAGTTATACACTACGCGGTATCGTCGTACTGTCCAAAGTACAGTGGCTTTCTTGTCCACCTTTCTGGGACAAGACTATCTATTAAAAATGACACTTCATGAGAGTTTTAGCGTTGCCTTTTGTTTTGATGATTGCGCTTGCCCAGCTGCAGAAAAATACGCCAGGCGATTTGCTAAGGAACGCGCAGCTCATTACCGTGCTCATCCGGCCGTGGTGGACTTGGTAGAGCATTCTGCCCCTTTTGTGTATGACCCCCTGAGCAGCCCCTTATCGTCAGATCCACATGCCTTGCGTGACGCGTTCCTGGCCTACGTGTGTCATGGAGCACAACTCCCATGTTCAGATTCAGAATGTCTCAAAATTGATTCCGTTACGGGTTTGTTTGCGTACACCGAATGGGAAGCACGTCAATATGCTCGGAGTTCAGCTCTTCGTAAGGCAAGCATGTTGCGGGCATACGGAGCCCTTCGCAATGTTGGTAACCATCTGTTGAGTCTAATTTCGGAGAAAAAGCCGCGGTTCGTTCTATACTCTGGTCATGATATGACATTGCAGTACTTGACGGCGGCCATGGGAATAATAGCGGACGCGTCGGTCTCCCCTCATTACGCCTCCCACTTGATATTAGAAGTTTATCGGTCTGATGAGGCCGCAGAGCCCCCTCGCCCACAAGATTTTTCATTTCGCCTCGTATATAATGGGCGAGATGTGACGTCAAAAGTCCCCTTTTGTCGAGGTCGTGGAGTGTCCCGTCAGCAAACGATGCCTGATGCAGAGACTCGCAAGTCGGCCTATCTTTGCCCAATCGAATCTATAGTGCGCTTTTTGCACGATGACTACTTCCTTAGCTTTAATGCGACCAACTACAAAGATGCTTGTAACCTGAGATCTTAATTAAAACTGGCAATCAACTAGTGCTCCGGGGGCTGTTACTCAACGGCGGAAGTGGAGCTGAGGTTGTTTGTTGCCATACTAGATAAGGGTCACCTCAGTTCCTTCCCCACCCCCCTTTCCTAGCCTAGATATTTTATTTTATTACATGGCTTGATGATTAAAAAAAATACTAGATAAGGGACGTTAGCTTGATAATTAATGGCGCGACAGAACCTTTTCAGTGTTATGGTGTACGTTTACTCTTATTGATATTATAGGTAATAATAATTTATTTATTTGTATTTGTAGATATGGAATATAAATTTTAATCTTGCTGTTATTATGCAAGTATTTACCCAAATTTAAACCAATGATAGTATTATTTATTTCGCATAGCTAGTGAGGTCTTTAGTTAGTCCACATTAATATGATTGTACGTTCAACCTACACATAATTAAAAAAAATTTCCCTGTTATATTATGCTTGTACGCCAAATAGGTTAGATAATTTATGAAGTAGGTATAGTATTATAATTTATAAATGTGTACATAATTCAATGTACATGTTGCATGTACTAATATTTATTGTCTTGTTGTATGCTCTATTGCGGACAGATCCTTACCTACCCATCTTTTATTTATTTCATACATCATTTCGTCATGGTATTACCAATAAAAAAGTATTAATTCGTAAACTTTAGCTTTAGTAGTGGAGAAAATACAAAATTATTTATTATTGTTCAGAAATATGTATTGTAAATTGTTACCTACTATGATGTTGATTGTTGGGTTGGTAGCAGAAGTTAAAACAAATTCAAAACAAGCTAAATAAATAATATTATAAAAATATTTTTTAATTCAGTCAACTTCTAGGTACTAATAAAATTTCAAATCATAACAACAGGTACACATGTCTTTCCCATTACTAATAATTCCCAAACAAATTAACTTAGATATAGCAACACACTAAAAGTTCAACAACAAACAAATTTATATAGATTTGAGAAATTATACTAAAGATATGACTACATTAAGAAACATGGAAGGTTGGTGACATTATGTGCGAGGGAAAAAAGGAGACGTGGTGCAAAAGGAAGTTAAGGTCGGGATCGGTAATAGACATAATGAAATAATTTTAAAACCCTAAATAATCATTGTGAGGTCGATAATAAATGCAAATATGCTCTAATATCTTTAGGCTTTTCAACCCATTCGGTACCGAAGAATTAATTGCATAGTGATAAGTTAAATACATTGTTTTACATTAAGTTCTAATCTAAGCGATTGGCATTTTTAAGTAAAGCTTCAGACTAATTTTTAAAACCTGAGACTTAACTGTCGAGTGCGCGTGCAGTAGGTACGAGTACAAGCGCCCGAGTATTGGTTCCAAAAAATAAATGAAGCCCTCGCACACTCCAAAATCAATCAGATCAATTTAGAGTCCACTGCCTCTGCCTGACGTATCTCCCAGGACATTTGTGTAGTAGAATTGGTTCATCTGTTCAAGGAATATGAAGGTCAAGACGGTGTGGGGGCCCAACCTGGCGTAATATGGAGTGAATCCTTTCCAAAGAGCAAAGAATCCTTCATTACGAACCACCTAAAAATTAAAATATATTTCTAGTTATCTACACAAAAATTATACTTAAAGCCTCTTAGAATTTCGATAAGAATAAGGTTACCCTACACACTCTGCTTAAATTTTGTGTAGGACTTAATGAAGCGGAATCACGTTTAGATACCAACCAAGAGAAATATAGATACTCCCTACATACCTATTATTAAAAAAGTTTAAAAAAAGCTTTTATATATTAAAGTCAAACCCTGATTCTAAATAATATGCATTAGCACAAGACCGTTACGATAGTGTAATGCGACGGTATCAGTACAGGGCGAAGCGTGTAGGGGAAATCTTATTTTAGAGACTTTCAGGTCCCGCATGGTGTGAACCGTTTATAACGCATCCTACGTACTCTGATATCTGAGATTCGTATTGCACTGCGAGCTCAATTTGTTAAACGTACCTTCGTCAGGACGTCGACAGCTCCAGTGAACTCTGGTTTACCATTAACAGTCTTCATATTTTGAATACGAGTTTTTGCAATGTCCACTGGCATTGATGCTGCAGTGGTAACTAGTCCAGAAATCATACTAGCAACAAAATGGCAAGGAATTCCGTCTTTGAAATAACCTAAAAAAAATTATCATGGCCCTAATCATTGGGATAAATGAAAGGAAACTAGTGCACCTACTCGTAGTGGGGCGTTTTCATATTTTAGCTTACGTGTAAATACGGAAATTCCGTTTAAAGCGCATTATAACAACTATTCAACTGTGCAAATCATTTCTTTTTCGTGAGACGATGTCCCTCTTTTAGGTAAATTATCTTTAATACAAATAATTTGAACATACCAGTTCCAAGAAGATACTGCTTAGCTTGGGAATAAGAAGCCAACTGAGCAGCATTGACGACCATTGCTCGGCCCATTGTGGGGATGGCTCCTCTCCATAGAGTCAGAAGGCCTTCTTCTTTTGTTATTCGCAATAAAGCTTCAACTACATTTTTGTAGTTCCTTCTTTCAGCCAATGGAAGACGTCCATCGGCAGTCATTCGGATTAAAGCTACTTCAGCTGGAGTGCCAACAAATGCTCCCGTCATTCCTGCCACCATTCCTATTCCTGCTTTGGCCAGAAAACCAGGTGGTTTGCCATCTGTTCTGTAAACACAACATAACCTTTAATGACACCCTGATCACTGCTTTACTCGTTTTCAATGCAGATGTATACTGGGCAGGTATAGATAGGCTATAGGACTATAGAGTTTGATATCACCTTTCAATATAGTTTTAGTAAGTTCATAACATCAGTACATCAGAGATAAACTATTTTCATCGAATTTCGTACGTAAATGTAGTTTTTGCTTAGGAAAATTCTCTTCCCCATGATATAGGTGCAGGCTTCCTCCTTGATCGATACCCGATTTCTTAAGCAAGCCGCTTACCCTGTAAAATTCTCGAACATCCAGGTGTAAACTCCTAGCCTAGTTGTAGTGTAGGTAGCCTGTCGCAACAGACCAGCTGAAAGTCCCGTGTACATAGCAGTAATACCTTCATTTTTAAGGATACTGGTAAATGCGTGGAAACTGGTCCTATACTCTTTGGCTTTCCCGCCCATGCCACTTAATTGCATCCGGTTCTTTACTAAATCAAGAGGCTGTACAAAGCATGTTGCTGCCATTCTGAAAAGAGAGTATTCATTTATTTAGTTAGGTATGTGTATTAACACACATACATAGGTCATACCTCCCGATGTTATTAAATAAGTAGAGAACATAATCCAAGTGGCCGTCTCAAAATCTACAATAAAAACCACCAGAAGCCGCATTCGGCAGCACTAGCGAAATATGGGAATACTCAACAGCAGAAACCCCCACCTTGGATGACTATAATTGGAGCCCCCGCCCAGAAGCCGTCGCTGCCCTTCGAACAACCGCCACATTTATTAATAGACTGGGGCTTAGTACCCCGAAATCGTGAGATGTCAAGGGTCTGGCACTAGGAACCGAACGGTGGCGGTTTGAAACAGATCGATACAAAGAGTGAGCGTAGGCTGTAAGTGAGTAGTGTTTAGTGTTATTAAACGAATGGAGAAAAAAATACCTAGGTGCATACCTCATTAGTAAGGCAAAGCTTGTTTATTAGGTTGATTAGGTACCTACCAAGTGTAAACATATTGGCAAGACTTTGTTGGATTGTTATCATAGTCTGCGGCAATCGCTAATTTTAGCTAAAAAAAAGGGTAATGCTACAAACACATCCAGCCATCTGGGTATGTGTCGTAAAACATTAAAATATGTCATTATGTCCTCCTAGAATATGTTTTAGTCATGTTATAATGACCTCTGAAATGACCTTACATTCTATATAATATTAGTTTAAGGCAATGATAAGCAAAAAAAAACTCACCCAGCTATTCCACCAAATGCAAATTTAACATATTTTGGCATTGCCTTTGCGGGTTCTTGGGCCATTTTTTGAGAAATTTAATTCTAGCCTACAGTAAAAATTGCTGCGCTTTTTAAAAAGTAAACAAGAGAGAACAACACACAAGCAGAAGAGAAAAATTAACCACAGACATGGCATTGATCTAAACCCATAGACAAAAGCAATGACTACTCAACACTTCTTATCTTATATTATATCTCTACTCTCTGATTCATCTCTATACTCTGTCCGAGGCTTGGAGAGTTGGAGCGGAGTGAATTGGGCGGATCTCATGGCTGCCCAGGGTGCCTTTGGGTTTGGGACCGATTTTTATGACAGGTCTCCGTCCAAACCATCGTGCCTCCTATCGTTCTGGTAGACCTGTCCCAAAGGCGCCCTGGGCAGCCACGAGATCCGCCCAATTCACTCCGCTTCAAGCCTCGGACAGAGTATAC
>Ga0194135_10001444_pt1 | contig 14226 bp, 13 predicted proteins | sample LitLau_LLRF_2013_FD_134024 | JGI IMG/M metagenome (GOLD analysis project Ga0194135, IMG submission 134024) | Freshwater sediment microbial communities in response to fracking from North America - Little Laurel Run_MetaG_LLRF_2013 (version 2) | ecosystem: Environmental > Aquatic > Freshwater >...
ATCTCTCAGTCATTTGGCGCCAGGCGCCGCGTTTCTTTAGGGTCTTACCGGCTACACCTACAAGCGAAGGAACCGGGCCCCTAGAAAAGAGCGCTGCTTTATACCAGAAAGACCCCATAGCAACAACAGCCGCTGTGCGCAGGATGATGAAAAGTCCTGATTTTCTCGCGCCGGACGCCTGCGGCAAAGGCTACCGCAGAAATCTACCGCTCGTCGCAGAATATATTGGCGACCTTCGCCAACAGAGAATTCGCCACGCCCAAGGCGCCGAATTGGCCAGAAATTGCCTGCGGGGCACAGGCGCAACTCCAGGTTTTGGCCCCGGATACAAAAGGGGATAGTCATTTGATAAAGAGGCCACTAGGGTAGGGCATTTCCAGACTGCACTCGCAGATGGGCCTTCGATCTGCACAAGGAACCCGACCATGCGTCTCGCCGCCCTCCCGCTCCTGCTCGCCCCTCTTCTGAGCCCATTGGCCCAGGCCGCCGCATTGAGCGTCTGCACCGAAGCCAGCCCGGAAGGCTTCGACGTGGTGCAATACAACTCGCTGACCACCACCAATGCGTCCGCCGACGTGCTGATGAATCGCCTGGTGGAGTTCGATGCCGCCAGCGGCAAGGTGGTCCCCAGCCTGGCCGACAGCTGGGAGGTGTCCGCCGATGGCCTGAGCTATGTCTTCAAGCTGCACCCCAAGGTCAAGTTCCACCGCACCGACTACTTCAGCCCCAGCCGCGAGTTGAGCGCCGAAGACGTCAAGTTCAGCTTCGAGCGCATGCTCGATCCGGCCCACCCGTGGCACAAGGTCACCCAGAGCGGCTTCCCGCACGCCCAGTCCCTGCAACTGCCCAGCCTGATCAAGAGAATCGACGCCCTGGATCCGCTGACCGTGCGCTTCACCCTGGATCACGCCGACTCGACCTTCCTCGCCACCCTGAGCATGGGCTTTGCCTCGATCTACTCTGCGGAATACGCCGACCAACTGCTCAAGGCCGGCACCCCGGAGAAGCTCAACAGCCAGCCGATCGGCAGCGGCCCCTTTATTTTCGGACGCTTCCAGAAAGACGCGTCGATCCGCTACAAGGCCAACCGCGACTACTTTGCCGGCAAACCGGCAGTGGACTCGCTGATCTTCGCCATCACTCCGGACGCCAACGTGCGCCTGCAGAAGCTGCGGCGCAATGAGTGCCAGATCGCCCTGTCACCCAAGCCCCTGGACGTCCAGGCTGCCAGTGAAGACCCCACGCTGAAGGTCGAGAAAACCGCGGCCTTCATGACTGCCTTCGTCGCGATCAACAGCGAGCATCCGCCCCTGGACAAGCCCGAAGTGCGCCAGGCAATCAACCTGGCCTTCGACAAGCCCCATTACCTCAAGGCCGTGTTCGAAGACACCGCCGAGGCCGCCAACGGTCCGTATCCGCCCAATACCTGGAGCTACGCCAAGGAACTGCCCGGCTATGCCCACGACCCGGAAAAAGCGCGCCAGCTCCTGGCCAAGGCCGGCCTGAAAAACGGTTTCGAGACCACCATCTGGACCCGCCCCTCCGGCAGCCTGCTCAACCCCAACCCCAGCCTGGGCGCCCAACTGCTGCAAGCGGACCTGGCCCAGGTGGGGATCCAGGCCGAGATCCGGGTGATCGAATGGGGCGAGCTGATCCGTCGGGCCAAGGCCGGCGAGCATGACCTGCTGTTCATGGGGTGGTCCGGCGACAACGGCGACCCGGATAACTTCCTCACACCCCAGTTCACCTGCGCCGCCGTCAAATCCGGCACCAACTTCGCCCGCTATTGCGACCAGAACCTGGACAAGCTGATCACCGCCGGCAAGACCACCAGCGAACAGGGTGTGCGCAGCAAGCTGTACCAGCAGGCCCAGACCCAGATCCAGCAGCAGGCGCTGTGGCTGCCCCTGGCCTACCCGACCGCTTTCGCCCTGACCCGCCAGCAGGTCGAGGGCTATCAAGTGAGCCCCTTCGGCCGCCAGGACTACTCGAAGGTCAGCGTGAAATGAACCGCAGGCGCGCCTCAAGACCAGCACCGGCGTTGCGGCGCGCCACGTTCAGATCCAGCCGTACTCGGCCATGGACAACGGATCACCCTCGCCAACGATGAAGTGGTCCAGCACCCGGACATCGATCAACTCCAGCGCCTCCTGCAAGCGCCGGGTGACGATCCGGTCCGCCGGGCTGGGCTCACAGATGCCCGACGGATGGTTATGGCAGAGAATCACCGCCGCCGCGTTATGCGCCAGGGTGCGCTTGAGCACCTGTCGCGGGTAAACCGTGGTGCTGTCGATCGACCCCTGAAACAACACCTCAAAGGCCAGGACCCGATGCTTGGTGTCGAGAAACAGACAGCCAAACACCTCGTGCGGCTGGTGCCGCAGCATCGACTTCAGGTAATCGCGCACCACCAGCGGGCTCTCCAGCGCGGACTGCCGGTGGAGCCTTTCCGCCAGATGCCGGCGCGCCATCTCCAGCACGGCCTGCAGCAGGGCGTACTTGGCCGGGCCTAGCCCCAGTTGCCGGGTGAAGGTCAGCTGATCGGCCTCCAGCAGCCGCCGCAGGCTGCCGAAACGCTGCAACAAGTGCCGCGCCAGGTCCACCGCGCTTTTTCCGGCCACCCCGGTACGCAGGAAAATAGCCAGCAACTCGGCGTCGGAAAGACTGACGGCGCCCTGCTCCAGAAGCCGCTCCCGCGGGCGCTCCGCCGCGGGCCAATCACGAATGCTCATCACACCTCCCTGTGCATGGCGCCGCTGTTCCACAGCGGGCGCTGTGCTATCTTAGCCACCCTCTTTTTGCGTGGTATTTCACCTGGGGAGGGGGCATGCCACGCAGCAATCACTGAACGGAAAGACAGGCCTATGCAGCGGCTGTATCGGAAACGCATCGTGCTCGGCGTCGGCGGCGGCATTGCCGCCTATAAGAGCGCGGAGCTGGTTCGCCGACTCCTCGACCAGGGCGCCGAAGTGCGCGTGGTCATGACCCGGGGCGGCAGTGAATTCATCACCCCGCTGACCATGCAGGCCCTCTCCGGGCACCCTGTTCACCTCGACCTGCTGGATCCGGCCGCCGAAGCCGCCATGGGCCATATCGAGCTGGCCAAATGGGCCGACCTGGTGCTGATCGCCCCCGCCACCGCCGACCTGATCGCCCGCCTGGCCCAGGGCATTGCCGACGACCTGCTGACGACCCTGGTCCTGGCCACCGATGCTACCGTCGCCATCGCTCCAGCCATGAACCAGGCCATGTGGCGCGATTCGGCCACCCAGGCCAACACCCAACTGCTGCAAAGTCGCGGCCTGAAAGTCTTCGGCCCGGCCTCCGGAAGCCAGGCCTGTGGCGACGTCGGCCTGGGCCGCATGCTGGAAGCCAACGATCTGGCGCTGTGCGCCGCCGACTGCTTCCAGCACCAGGCACTGACCGGCAAACACCTGCTGATCACCGCCGGACCGACCCAGGAAAACATCGATCCGGTGCGCTACATCACCAACCATAGCTCAGGAAAAATGGGCTTCGCCCTGGCCGAGGCCGCTGTCGAGGCCGGTGCCCGGGTCACCCTGATCACAGGACCTGTGCACCTGCCGACCCCCGACAGAGTCACGCGGATCGACGTGGTCAGCGCTCGCGACATGCTCGCGGCCTGTGAAGCAGCCATCCCGTGCGACGTTTTCATCGCCTCTGCAGCGGTCGCGGACTACCGCCCGGAAGTCGTCGCCCCACAAAAATTAAAGAAAGACCCTACGAAAGGTGATGGCCTGCTACTACAGATGGTGCGTAACCCAGACATCCTGGCCACCATCGCCAGCCGGCCGGATCGCCCTTTCAGTGTCGGTTTCGCCGCCGAGACCGAGAATCTGCTCGACTACGCTGCACGCAAATTGAAGGACAAGAACCTCGACCTGATCGTCGCCAACGACGTGGCCAACCCGAGCATTGGCTTCAACAGCGAGGAAAACGCCTGCAGCGTGATTGACCGAGAGTTGCACGCCACTCTCTTCGCCCAGACCAGCAAGGGCAAGATTGCCCGCCAACTGATCTCTTTTATCGCCGAACGGCTGAACCAGGTTTAACTCGCATGCACGCTTTACAAGCCAAGATCCTCGACCCACGCATCGGCAACGAATTCCCTCTGCCGCAGTACGCCACGCCGGGCTCCGCCGGCCTCGACCTGCGGGCCATGCTCAAGCAAGACACGGTCCTGGAACCGGGCCAGACCCTGCTGATTCCAACCGGCCTGTCGGTCTACATCGGCGATCCGGGCCTGGCGGCGCTGATCCTGCCGCGTTCGGGCCTGGGCCATAAGCACGGCATCGTGCTGGGCAATCTGGTGGGGCTGATCGATTCGGACTACCAGGGCGAACTGATGGTGTCCTGCTGGAACCGTGGCCAGACCGCATTCAACATCGCCGTCGGCGAGCGCATCGCCCAACTGGTGCTGGTGCCCGTGGTCCAGGCGCATTTCGAGGTGGTTGAAGCCTTTGACGAAAGCCAGCGCGGTGCAGGCGGTTTCGGTCACTCCGGCAGCCACTGATGACCCGGCCTCGGGTCGGGCCTCTCGCCCGGCCCGAGGATGACTGCCAGGGCATTACAGGGCCAACGAGCGCCGCTATCGACATCACGCTTCGGGCCCGCCAGGCCGGGCCCTTGAGCCGTCAAGGCCAGACCGCCCCGGGGCAGGTGGCACTTTCATAGTACGAACTCTATGCCGAAACCGCCGTCATACCCTTGAGTTTGAGCCTGCCGGCCCGCCATTTACCGGCCGTACTGCCCCCCCTTCAGATGGAGCACCCTCAGTGATGAGCAACGCAGCTAAAGTCGCCCCGACCTTTCCTGACAGCATCTTCCGCGCCTACGACATCCGCGGCGTTGTACCGCAAACCCTGACCGCCGAAACCGCGTACTGGATCGGCCGCGCCATCGGCTCCCAGAGCCTGGCCCAGGACGAGCCCAACGTCTGCGTAGGCCGGGACGGCCGCCTGTCCGGTCCGGAGCTGGTGGAGCAACTGATTCAGGGCCTGCAAGACAGCGGCTGCCACGTTTGCGATGTTGGCCTGGTGCCGACTCCAGCCCTGTACTACGCCGCCAATGTCCAGGCCGGCAAATCCGGGGTGATGCTCACCGGCAGCCACAACCCGTCGAACTACAACGGCTTCAAGATCGTCATCGCCGGCGACACCCTGGCCAACGAACAGATCCAGACCCTGCACCAGCGCCTCAAGAGCAACAACCTGAGCAGTGCCCAGGGCAGCGTCACCCGGGTCGACATCCTGCCGCGCTACGCCGAGGAGATCACCCGCGACATCAAGCTGGCCCGCCGCCTGAAGGTCGTGGTGGACTGCGGCAACGGTGCCGCCGGGGTCATCGCTCCGCAGTTGATCGAAGCCCTGAACTGCGAAGTCATCCCGCTGTTCTGCGAGGTGGACGGCAACTTCCCCAACCACCACCCGGACCCGGGCAAGCCCGAAAACCTCGAAGACCTGATCGCCAAGGTCAAGGAAACCGGGGCCGACCTGGGCCTGGCCTTCGACGGCGACGGCGACCGCGTCGGCGTGGTGACCAACACCGGCAGCATCGTCTACCCCGATCGCCTGCTGATGCTGTTCGCCAAGGACGTGGTGGCGCGTAACCCGGACGCGGAGATCATCTTCGACGTCAAATGCACCCGCCGGCTGATTCCGCTGATCAAGGAATACGGCGGTCGCCCGCTCATGTGGAAGACCGGTCACTCGTTGATCAAAAAGAAAATGAAACAGACCGGCGCCCTGCTCGCCGGCGAGATGAGCGGCCATGTGTTCTTCAAGGAGCGCTGGTTCGGTTTCGACGACGGCATTTATAGTGCCGCGCGGTTGCTGGAGATCCTCAGCCAGGAAACATCCACCGCGGAAGAGCTGTTCGCCACCTTCCCGAACGATATTTCTACGCCGGAAATCAATATCCATGTGACCGAAGAGAGCAAATTCAGCATCATTGATGCCTTGCACGACGCGCAGTGGGGCGCAGGCGCCGACCTGACCACCATTGACGGCGTGCGAGTCGACTATGCCAAGGGCTGGGGCCTGGTTCGCGCCTCCAATACCACCCCTGTGCTGGTGCTGCGCTTCGAGGCTGATGACGAAGCCGAGCTGCAGCGGATTAAGGACGTGTTCCACGTCCAGCTGAAACGTGTTGCACCTGATCTCCAACTACCGTTTTGACTGTTTGAAGCACCGGAGCCCTGAATGACCATCGAACGCGATGCCGCCGCCAATACCGCCAAGGTCCTATCCGAAGCGCTGCCTTACATCCGCCGCTATGTCGGCAAGACCCTGGTGATCAAGTACGGCGGCAACGCTATGGAGAGCGAGGAGCTGAAAACCGGCTTCGCCCGCGACATCGTGCTGATGAAGGCTGTCGGGATCAACCCGGTGGTGGTGCACGGCGGCGGCCCGCAGATCGGCGACCTGCTCAAGCGCCTGTCGATTGAAAGCCACTTCGTCGACGGCATGCGCGTGACCGACGCGCAGACCATGGACGTGGTGGAGATGGTCCTCGGCGGCCAGGTCAACAAGGACATCGTCAACCTGATCAACCGGCATGGCGGCAGCGCCATCGGTCTGACCGGTAAAGATGCCGAGCTGATCCGTGCGAAAAAGCTCACCGTGACCCGCAAGACACCGGAAATGACCACGCCGGAAATCATCGATATCGGCCATGTGGGCGAAGTGGTCGGGATCAATACCGATCTGCTGAATCTGCTGGTCAAGGGCGATTTCATCCCGGTGATCGCACCGATTGGCGTTGGCGCCAATGGTGAGTCCTACAACATCAACGCTGATCTGGTTGCCGGCAAGGTGGCCGAAGCGCTGAAAGCCGAGAAGCTGATGCTGCTGACCAACATTGCCGGCCTGATGGACAAGTCGGGCAAGGTATTGACGGGCCTGAGCACCCAGCAGGTCGACGAACTGATCGCCGACGGCACCATCTACGGCGGCATGCTGCCGAAAATCCGCTGCGCCCTGGAAGCGGTGCAAGGCGGCGTCGGCAGCTCGCTGATCATCGACGGTCGCGTGCCCAACGCGATTCTGCTGGAGATCTTCACCGATACCGGTGTTGGCACCCTGATCAGCAATCGCAAGCGCCCTTAAGCGCCAGCGACAAAAAAGCCCCCGCCCGGGATGCCGGGCGGGGGCTTTTTTACGACGCAATCTTTGTGGGAGCCGGCTTGCGTATGAGCTGGCTTGCCAGCGAAGGCGCTTACGCGGGCAACTCAAGACGCAAAGGCCTCTTCGCCGGCAAGCCGGCTCCTACGGTGTCAGATTCCGTACTGCGCGCGGTAGGCTTCCACCGCGGGCAGATGCTGCTTGAGCGCCGGGTCGTCTGCCAGGAACTGCAGGACCTGGGTCAGGGAAACGATGCTCACTACGGGAATACCGAAGTCACGCTCGACTTCCTGGATCGCCGACAGCTCGCCGTTGCCGCGCTCCTGACGGTTCAGGGCGATCAACACCCCGGCCGCCTTGGCGCCGTCCTGGGACTCGATGATCTGCATCACCTCGCGAATGGCGGTGCCAGCGGTGATCACGTCATCAATGATCAGCACGTCGCCGGTCAATGGCGCGCCCACCAGGCTGCCGCCCTCGCCGTGCGCCTTGGCTTCCTTGCGGTTGAAGCACCAAGGCAGATCGCGCTGATGATGCTCAGCCAGAGCAACGGCTGTAGCCGCTGCCAGGGGAATGCCTTTATAAGCCGGGCCAAACAGCACATCGAAGGGAATGCCGCTTTCGACGATCGCCGCGGCATAGAAACGCCCCAGCTGGGCCAGGGCCGAACCGCTGTTGAACAGGCCGGCATTGAAGAAGTAAGGACTGGTGCGCCCGGACTTCAGGGTGAACTCACCGAAGCGCAAAACCCCGCGATCGATGGCAAAACGAATGAAATCGCGCTGATACGCCTGCATGAAAAAACCCCAGATACCACGGATTTAGCTAATTAGGTAGAGCTCGGGTATCATACACGCACGTGATTTTTGGGGCCATTTATGCGGATCATCAGTGTGAACGTCAATGGTATTCAGGCTGCAGTGGAGCGTGGTTTGCTCAGTTGGCTGCAGGCACAGAATGCCGACGTCATCTGCCTGCAGGACACCCGCGCCTCTGCCTTTGAACTGGATGACCCAGCCTTCCAACTGGATGGCTACTTCCTTTATGCCTGCGATGCTGAAGTCCCTGCCCAAGGCGGCGTGGCTTTGTATTCGCGGTTGCAGCCGAAGGCGGTCATCAGCGGCCTCGGCTTCGAGACAGCCGATCGTTACGGGCGCTACCTGCAAGCCGATTTCGACAAGGTCAGCATCGCGACCTTGCTGCTTCCATCAGGGCAGAACGGCGATGAAGACTTGAACCAGAAGTTCAAGCTAATGGACGACTTCGCCCGTTATCTGGATAAGCAGCGGCGCAAACGTCGCGAGTACATCTATTGTGGCTCGCTGTACGTGGCGCAACAGAAGCTGGATATCAAGAACTGGCGTGACAGCCAGCAGTCTCCGGGCTTCCTGGCACCCGAGCGTGCCTGGATGGACGAGATCATTGGCAACATGGGCTATGTCGACGCACTGCGCGAAGTCAGCCGCGAAGGCGATCAGTACAGCTGGTGGCCGGACAACGAACAGGCCGAGATGCTCAACCTTGGCTGGCGCTTTGACTACCAGCTGCTGACTCCTGGCCTGCGCCGCTTTGTCCGTAGCGCTCGCCTGCCGCGTCAGCCGCGCTTCTCGCAGCACGCGCCACTGATCGTGGACTATGACTGGACGCTGACCATCTAAGCGTCTTTTCAGAGCCACAAAAAAGCCGACAGCGATGTCGGCTTTTTTGTGCGTGCTCGATCTACTTGATCAGGCGCCAGGTGAAAGGATACCGATACGGCACGCCCTCACCCGCCTTGACCCCACCGATGATGGTCAGTACCAAGGCGCCAATCGCCAGCAGGCCGAACATAAAGAAACCGATCACCACGATCATCAACAGGAAGCAGACTGCCGACGCAATGGCGACCGTCAGCTGGAAGTTCAGCGCTTCCTTGCCCTGGGCATCGATAAAGGGATCCGTCTCGCGCTTCATCTGCCAGAGAATCAGCGGCCCGATCAGCGTACCGAAGGGAACCCAGATCCCCAGCAAGGCGGACAGGTGACAAAACATCGCCCATTGCCGGACTTCATGGCTCGGCGCAGGTTGTGGCAGTTGCTCATCACTCATGGTGCTCTCCTTGCTGAAGACCGGCGCCGATCAATCGGCGAGCGCCGCCTGCTGCAGTTGGAAAATCTCGTTCATGCCTTGCTGGGCCAGGGCCAGCATCGCGTTCAGTTCGGCCGGCTGGAACGGCGCGCCTTCGGCGGTGCCCTGCACTTCGATGAAACCACCGGTGCTGGTCATGACGACATTGAGGTCGGTTTCAGCGGCCGAGTCTTCCAGGTAGTCCAGGTCCAGGACCGGCTCACCCTGATACATACCCACCGATACCGCGGCAATCATCTGCTTCAATGGGTCACCGCCTTTCAGGCCGCCACGCTTCTTGATCACTTTCAAGGCGTCGACCAGAGCCACCATCGCACCAGTGATCGACGCAGTACGGGTGCCGCCATCAGCCTGGATCACATCGCAATCGACATACAGGGTGATGTCGCCCAGCTTGGACATGTCCAGCGCAGCGCGCAGGGAACGACCGATCAGGCGTTGGATCTCCAGGGTGCGGCCGCCCTGCTTGCCACGGCTGGCTTCACGCTGGTTACGCTCGCCGGTGGACCGCGGCAGCATGCCGTATTCGGCCGTCAACCAGCCTTGACCCTGACCCTTGAGGAAGCGCGGCACACCATTCTCGACACTGACCGTGCAGATCACTTTGGTATCACCGAACTCGACCAGTACAGATCCCTCGGCGTGTTTGGTGTAGTTGCGGGTAATGCGGATCGAGCGGAGCTGATCGGCAGCGCGACCACTTGGACGTTTCATAGGGGAATACCTGTACGAGGACGGAAAACTGCCGGGCATTATAAAGCCCGCAACCGCGCCAGGGCACGCCTAAAAAGGCCAAAGGCGCATTTGTGCCTCAGATTGATCCTGTTGCGACGACCTGCGACCCATTGTCTGCAGCAGGGTTTGGGGACGCCTGTCGCACTGCGCTACAATCCTGCGCCTTCGCCGCCTACCGGCTTTAATTCATCTATCAGGCCTGCTCAGCCCGCTCGCGGTTGGCGTCGGCACTGAATCGGAGGTACCTCCATGGTGCATAGCATGACCGCCTTCGCACGAGTCGAACGGGCTGGAACTCGGGGCACCCTGAGCTGGGAGTTGCGCTCGGTCAACAGCCGCTACCTGGAGCCGCACCTGCGCTTGCCGGAAGCCTTCCGCGATCTCGAAGGCGCAGTCCGCGAAGCACTGCGCCAGGGTTTGTCCCGGGGCAAAGTCGAATGCACCCTGCGCTTCGCCGAGGAAACCACCGGCAAGCCATTGCAGGTCGATCGTGAGCGGGCAGCACAGCTGGTCGCAGCGGCCGAGACGGTTGCCGGCCTGATCAAGCAGCCGGCGGCCCTGAACCCGCTGGAAGTGCTGGCCTGGCCAGGCGTGCTGGTGGCCGACGCCAGCGATCCGCAAGCCTTGAACAGCGATGCCTTGGCCCTGTTCAACCAGGGCCTGAAAGAATTGAAGAGCGGTCGCGAACGCGAGGGCGCCGAGCTGGCCCGACTGATCAACGAGCGCCTGTCATCCATGGAGGAAGACGTCGCGACACTGCGCGAGCTGGTTCCGCAGATGCTCGCGACCCAGCGCCAGAAAGTCCTCGACCGTTTCGCCGACATGCAGGTCGAGCTGGACCCGACCCGCCTCGAGCAAGAGATGGTCCTGCTGGCGCAGAAAAGCGACGTCGCCGAAGAACTGGATCGCCTGAGCACCCACATCACCGAAGTACGCCGGGTGCTCAAGTCCGGCGGCGCTGCCGGTCGGCGCCTGGACTTCCTGATGCAGGAGCTCAACCGCGAAGCCAACACCCTGGGCTCCAAGGCCTTCGACCCGCGCAGCACCCAGGCTGCGGTCAACCTCAAGGTGTTGATCGAGCAGATGCGCGAACAAGTGCAGAACATTGAGTAAGGCAACTGACATGACCCACAGCACCGGCACCCTGTACATCATTTCCGCCCCATCGGGCGCAGGCAAAAGCAGCCTGGTCAAGGCTCTGACCGAAGCCAACCCGGAGATCCGCGTCTCGATCTCCCACACCACCCGCGCCATGCGCCCGGGTGAAGTGAATGGCGTGAACTATCACTTCGTCGAACGCAGTGAATTCGTGAAGATGATCGAGCACGGCGACTTTCTGGAGCGAGCCGAAGTCTTCGGCAACCTCTATGGCACCTCGCAAAGCCACCTGCAACAGACCCTGGACGAAGGCCACGACCTGATCCTGGAAATCGACTGGCAAGGCGCGGAGCAGGTGCGCAAGCTGATGCCCCAGGCGCGCTCGATCTTCATCCTGCCGCCATCCTTGCAGGCCTTGCACCAGCGCCTGACCAATCGCGGGCAAGACAGCGACGAGATCATCGAAGGGCGGATGCGTGAAGCCGTCAGCGAAATGAGCCATTACGTCGACTACGACTACCTGATCATCAACGACGATTTCGCCCACGCGCTGGACGATCTGAAGGCCATTTTCCGCTCCAATCAACTGCAACAGAAACGTCAGCAGCAGCGTTTCGGCAAGTTGCTGGCCGAACTGCTGGGCTAAAACAGCACTTCCCAAAACCGCTGCAAGCGCTTTACATTGGCACTTGCAGCGCGTTGAAGAGCTTGGTCAAAAAATCAGCGCTTCCCTAAACGCTGGTGATTTTTTAAACTGTCGAGTCCGCTCGCCCATCCGGGCAGCGCGCATATTGCATTTGCTACGAGGAAGACCATGGCCCGCGTAACCGTTGAAGACTGTCTAGAACACGTGGATAACCGCTTTGAGCTGGTCATGCTCTCTACCAAGCGTGCCCGTCAACTGGCAACCGGCGGCAAAGAGCCGAAAGTAGCATGGGAAAACGACAAGCCTACCGTTGTCGCTCTGCGCGAAATCGCTGAAGGCCTGATCGACTATGCAGCTATCGCCGAAGCCGAAATCGTTGAAGACGAGCCGCTTTTTGCTGCTTTCGAGGACGAGTCCAACGAGGCAGTCTGAGCCTATGCCTGGTCGACGTAGCACGGCGCGGGATCACAGCTTACGGCAGGAGACATCATGCCGAGCATAGACGCCCTCGCCGATCGCTTATCGACCTATCTCGGCACGGACCAGGTCAATCTGGTCCGCCGAGCGTATTTCTACGCCGAACAAGCCCATGACGGTCAGCGCCGTCGCAGCGGCGAGGCGTACGTCACGCACCCACTCGCGGTAGCGAACATTCTTGCCGACATGCACATGGACCATCAGAGCCTGATGGCCGCGATGCTGCATGACGTGATCGAAGACACCGGCATCGCCAAGGAAGCGCTCAGCGCGCAGTTTGGCGAAACCGTGGCCGAACTGGTCGACGTGTTCAGCAAACTGACCCAGAGGAACTTCGAGACCAAGGCCGAAGCCCAAGCGGAAAACTTCCAGAAGATGGCCATGGCCATGGCTCGCGATATTCGCGTGATCCTGGTCAAGCTGGCCGACCGCCTGCACAACATGCGCACCCTGGAAGTGCTCTCCGGCGAGAAGCGCCGGCGGATCGCCAAGGAAACCCTGGAGATCTACGCCCCCATCGCCAATCGCCTGGGCATGCACAGCATCCGCATCGAATTCGAAGACCTGGGCTTCAAGGCGATGCACCCGATGCGTTCCGCGCGGATCTACCAGGCGGTCAAGCGCGCCCGGGGCAATCGCAAGGAAATCGTCAACAAGATCGAAGAATCCCTCAGCCACTGCCTGGCCATCGACGGCATCCAGGGCGAGGTCAGCGGCCGCCAGAAGCACCTGTACGGCATCTACAAGAAGATGCGCGGCAAGCGCCGGGCCTTCAACGAGATCATGGACGTCTATGCGTTCCGCATCATCGTCGACAAGGTAGACACCTGCTACCGGGTACTCGGTGCTGTACACAATCTGTACAAGCCGCTGCCGGGACGCTTCAAGGACTACATCGCCATTCCCAAGGCCAACGGCTATCAGTCGCTGCACACCACGCTGTTCGGCATGCACGGCGTACCGATCGAGATCCAGATCCGTACCCGGGAAATGGAAGAAATGGCCAACAACGGCATCGCCGCCCACTGGCTGTACAAATCCAGTGGCGACGAACAGCCCAAAGGCACCCATGCCCGCGCCCGCCAATGGGTCAAGGGCGTCCTGGAGATGCAGCAGCGCGCCGGCAACTCCCTGGAGTTCATCGAAAGCGTGAAGATCGACCTGTTCCCGGACGAGGTCTACGTGTTCACGCCCAAAGGCCGGATCATGGAGCTGCCCAAAGGCTCCACCGCGGTGGACTTCGCCTACGCGGTGCACACCGACGTGGGCAACAGTTGCATCGCCTGCCGGATCAACCGCCGCCTGGCCCCGCTGTCGGAACCCCTGCAAAGCGGCTCCACCGTGGAAATCGTCAGCGCCCCAGGGGCACGCCCAAATCCGGCCTGGCTCAACTTCGTGGTCACCGGCAAGGCCCGCACCCATATTCGTCACGCCCTCAAGCTGCAGCGCCGCTCCGAGTCCATCAGCCTCGGCGAACGCCTGCTGAACAAGGTGCTCAACGGTTTCGACAGCTCGCTGGAAAAAATCCCGGCGGAACGTGTCCAGGCGATTCTCCAGGAATACCGCCTGGAACTGATCGAAGACCTGCTGGAAGACATCGGCCTGGGCAACCGCATGGCCTACGTCGTGGCCCGCCGCCTGCTGGGCGAAGGCGAACAGTTGCCAAGCCCGGAAGGTCCGCTGGCGATCCGCGGCACCGAAGGCCTGGTGCTGAGCTATGCCAAGTGCTGCACGCCGATCCCGGGCGATCCGATCGTCGGCCACCTGTCCGCTGGCAAAGGGATGGTGGTGCACCTGGACAACTGCCGCAATATCAGCGAAATCCGCCACAACCCGGAAAAATGCATCCAGCTCTCCTGGGCCAAGGATGTCACCGGCGAATTCAACGTCGAACTGCGCGTCGAGCTGGAACACCAGCGCGGCCTGATCGCGCTGCTGGCCAGCAGCGCGATCAGGCCGCGCTGGTGTTCCAGCTCGACGCGCAGTTCGACGTTGAATTCG
>Ga0194135_10001445_pt1 | contig 14225 bp, 21 predicted proteins | sample LitLau_LLRF_2013_FD_134024 | JGI IMG/M metagenome (GOLD analysis project Ga0194135, IMG submission 134024) | Freshwater sediment microbial communities in response to fracking from North America - Little Laurel Run_MetaG_LLRF_2013 (version 2) | ecosystem: Environmental > Aquatic > Freshwater >...
CCAAGAAATGACGACTCTGAGGTGACTCTGCCCTTCCACAGAACATCTCGTCTCATACCTTTAACTTCTGACCTCTGACCTGTCAGAGGCCACCACATCATAGTCAGCTTCCCAGCCATGCCAGCACTTCACGTCTCCTAAGCAACTTTTCGTCGCCTTTCTCTCTTTCTCTCATCTTTCTTCACCATCGTCCTTGTCGTCGACTTCGTTGTCGTCGTCCACCCCCTCTTCGTCAGCGCACACGCTTCTCACTCACCGCTGCCCCACCCCCTGTGAGTCCGTACCCCACTGGCCTCACGATGAGCAGTCGGCAGCGCACTAACTCCACCACCGCTGAGCAGCGTAATTCCAGTAAGTCGAGGGGACATAAAGAGGACTCTCCCTCCAAATTAATTCAGTGCAGGTTTTCTTCAATGATTGTTGTTTTTGTTGGTCCTGTAGTTTCAGAGGGAGGCAAAGTGACGACAGTGATAGCGACTCCGGGCGCGGGGCCCGACCGACCTCAGGAAATACGGTACACAGATACCAAACCCATTGGAAATGGAAGTTTTGGGGTCGTGTACCAAGCAAAGCTCTGCGACACTGCGGAGTTGGTTGCCATCAAGAAAGTCCTCCAAGATAAGCGATTCAAAGTGGGTAACAGTTGTGGTGTTGTACATCTTCAGGTCCAATACTGTTTCAATCTAATGATTTTACGTCGTTTCAGAATCGGGAACTGCAAATAATGCGTCGTTTAGAGCACTGTAACATAGTCAAGCTCAAATACTTCTTTTATTCGAGTGGCGAAAAGGTGAGAGTGAGTCCATTATTTTCATTAATAAGATTTGTTTTAACAGCTTCTCATATAAGCATCTGTCGCCAGCGGATTGTGAGGTTTTAAAACAATTTTGACTCCTTAGAACTTAGAAATTTGCACAGGTTTAAGCTGTTTTTGTTTTCTGGTTTGAGAGCAAAAAAAATCGCGATTTCATGCCGTTTAAGTCCTTGATGTTAAGTTGTATTAAGATACAATGATCTTTATTTCCGAATTTTCTTTTTAAAATTTCGACACTGAGGAAACGTGTCTTAGAATCAAGTAGAGTGAATATATATGCGCGAATTGAAGCTCCATTTTGCTCAGTATTTGAATATGCAGTCATATTTTTCTTGCACCACGATTTAAGGTAGTTTAAATGGGAATTGAATGTGTGCTCTTTGATAATTGGCTAATTGGTTAATTCCGTATTTGCAGAAGGATGAGGTTTACTTGAACTTGGTGCTGGAATACATCCCAGAGACGGTGTACAAAGTTGCACGGCACTACAGCAAGAACAAACAGACGATTCCGATAAGTTACATCAAACTTTACATGTACCAGTTGTTCCGATCCCTGGCGTATATCCACTCGCTGGGCATTTGCCATCGAGACATAAAGCCCCAGAACCTCCTGCTCGACCCATCCACAGGTATCCTGAAACTATGTGACTTTGGCTCAGCCAAGCACCTCGTCCGTGGAGAACCCAATGTCTCGTACATCTGCTCACGCTACTATCGCGCTCCCGAACTCATCTTCGGTGCTATCGACTACACCACCAAGATTGGTAATTATAATATAACAAATAGCTGAATGTGGATTATTGTGATGACTAAGAAGATTGGTTACTTTCCAGATGTATGGAGTGCAGGATGTGTACTCGCTGAGCTGCTCTTAGGACAGCCTATCTTCCCTGGCGACTCTGGAGTGGACCAACTCGTAGAGATTATCAAGGTCCTGGGAACGCCCACGAGAGAGCAAATCAGAGAAATGAACCCCAACTATACCGAGTTTCGCTTTCCCCAAATCACTGCCCACCCTTGGACAAAGGTAAGGAAACCCCTGTTTTAACCAAAATGCATAAGTTATATAGTGTTAACCATACAGTAGTTTAAACGGATTTCAAGCCTATCAAGCTAGGCATTGTTACCTGTCAGTAAATAGTAAATATCACAAATGCATTGTCTCACATCTGTTATTATCCTTATCTTACAATGTAGCAAAGGTTACAGCAAAACATTAAAGGTGATTCCTGTGGGCCTTCTAATCCTAGGCAGCGTTTTCGCGTAAGTCCTTAGCTGTGTGTGAGGCTTGCTGTAACCTTTGTCTATACCCCAGCAATTAACTGGAACAAAAATTGAGCAGAGATTGTTACTTAATGCATAAAAAGTAACATACACTGTTAACATTGGGTTTGAACACATAATACCTGAATAACAATCATATGTGAACGTGTGGTAGAATACTTAACTGGTAATGCATGGTTGCCTTCTCCCGAGTTAAACTTATTGAGGGTCGACGCAACTAAAACAATGTCTGTTATACTTACTGTGAAGGTTTTTCGACCACGCACGCCACCTGAAGCGATCGAACTGGTTTCACGATTGTTGGAGTATACCCCGTCGTCGAGAATTACTCCTCTGGAGGCCTGTGCACATAACTTTTTTGACGAACTTCGTGACCCAAACACACGCCTCCCGAACGGCAGAGACCTCCCTCCTCTGTTCAATTTTACTGAACAAGGTACTGTGTTGAACTTGTATTTGGGTCTCACTTTGAAGATGGGGATGTAATCAAGAGCACTTTGATATCTTGCAGAGTTGGCAATTCAGCCTCATCTCAATGCTATATTGATTCCTGGTCATACAGCAGCTTCAGGGGGCGCAAGTACCGCCGCCGGAGGTGGATCCAGTGCTTCGTCTACAGACCCAGACGGAGGTGGCCAGTCATCCGTCGCTCCGCCGCCCTCAGACTCAACTCCATCTCAAACAAATCCGTAAAACAGAAACCAGGAGAAAGAACTTTTAATATTACAGTGTATAATTACTTTTAATTGACTTCCTCTCATGGACTACACAGCACTAGTTCTACATGACACGTACTACTCCAAAAATACTTCTGCGACACGTCAAAATCAACCAAACATGTATTGTGTATGCGAACTAAATACCTCCAAATTCCTTTTGAAAATCTCCAAATTATTATTATTAGTATTTAGTTTAGCATCATTACTATGATAATTCCGCGCAGTGCAATTTTTAAACTCGTCGATAACAAGGGAAATGCATAGTTCAATAATATTCAATCATATTCACCTTCCTTCCTTCATCCTTTTTTCCGTGATCTTTTCGTATTATCGATAGTTTATAAGGGAATATTTGCGTGTCAGGCGTTTTTACCACCTAAAATATCGTTGAGTTCATGTAGGAGTTTGATCTTAATAGCTGGAAGGCTTACACGTTGCTGTTGAGCGTAAATCTAAGACGAGAGATGTCAAATTGTTCTTTGATTATTATTATAAATCACCATCATCATCACTTTATACTACACAGTTAATTAGTAGGAGGTCAGAGAGAGCGTTTTAGACAGGATTCTATAAGATAATCTCGTAATGGAAAAAGATGATGTGTGCTTTTTAAAAAGTTGAGTAAGGAATATTAAGCTAGAGCTCCATTGGGTGTGTACGGCTTAGGTAATTGGTAAGAATGAACCTTGTGGTATCACTGGTGTGACAGACTAACTTGTAAATTGATCTTGACTTTGTCAGAGAGAAAGGAGGGAAGGCAAGAAAAGTTGTGCAGAAATAATTTCGTACGAGTGATCGAGTGAATACGATTCATGAATGATACGGTGATGCTGTGTGTGTATTAGAATCGCTCGCGTGTTGTATTTCCTTTGTAATACTTGAAGCTTTTTATTCGTACTCTAGACTCTAGTCTCTAGAGTTTTGTTTTAAATACACTAGTGTTAATAATGTGAGTATAAAATTGTGCATCGCCGCCACAACAATCGCTATACATAGAATAATAATGATACACATCGTATGTAATATATTAAATTAGGTACTTAGACATTTCTATCATTCTTGTGTGTATGAGTACCAAACTCTTCATTGTGACCTTCAGTATAACTTCAAAAAATCCACAATTTCTTCTTCCTGTCGCTCTTGATGTTCCTCCCTTGAATGTCCTTTACTACTAAACAAAGCTGTCGACCTACTAACTAACTACTGCTGTTATCAACCCTCCTACTTACTGCTACACCCCATATTTCAGGTAGTAAAAAACGCTTCTGGTCGCTTCGTAAATTCGAATTAGAAAAAGGGCGTTCTCTCATCTCTACTGCATACACACAAACATGTAAATGCTTATAGTGACCAGCGTGTTATTAACAAACACTCTGTATGACAAGTATTTGCTACGACATGTAACAAGAGGACATGAAAACAGATTTAGAGTAACAGTAATATTGTTGTGTCGCATGAAACTACTAGATATTATATTAAGCATAATAATTACGAAGATACACTTATAAGAATACACACATTGTATAGCTGAATTTACTGGTACGGTGTAAGAGTACATATTTGACAGTACATAATAAAGTACGTAATAATTATTATTACAAGTAATCACAATACGAAGCAACTCAACAAATCCCACTAATTACATGATACATTACAACAATGAAACCGTTCATCATATCATACGCATCCGAACCGAACCCTTTCTTTCATACAACCGCCCGCATAGAGTTGCACACTAACAACCTAATCCTTCTTCTACCATTACTACTCATGATGAAGATGCTTTCGAAAACTATTTTTTGAAAGGTTACCTTCTTTTGGGATTCATTCCGTAGTGCAGTAGAAGCAGCGGATGGTAATACAGCGACATTGACTTCTCTCTGGTTTATTGCAGACGTAGTCTATTAATATTACACACGGGAGAAGAGATGACGTCGAAGCTTTTGATCGATTGTATTTGTTTCATAGACTTCCACACACACTTAATCGGAGACTGTGTGTGTGTGTGTGTGTGTGTGTGTGCTGTGTGTGTGAGTGTGTGTGGTGGTTGGAGGCCGAAAGGGTTTGTGGAATATTTATATGAGCGAGGCGGGAATGTCCGAACTGACCAATGCACCACCTTAACCTTAGGTTCACTCCCAACTTCCCAATAACACTATAACACAAGCAACAAATAGTTGGTCGGGTTTACTGGGGTTTATTATTATTATTAGCCTTTCGTCAACTCTCGTCCCAAACTATATTATTCTTCTTTGTTGTCTGTCATTGTTGTTGTTGCAGTTTTACCTTTGACACGACAGCGACGTCGAGGTCAAATGGCGAAATAATAGTCGTGTACGAAGGGAGGATCGTGGGATTTTAGTGTAGGTAGGTGGTAGGTAGTGTGTTCCTGTTCCAGGTACCACGGGAAAGAGAGAGAGAGAAAGAGAAGCAGCAGCAACAACAATCAATGGAAGAGATGGTGGTGGTTATCGAAGTCTCGGCTTTTACATAATCTCGTAGAGTTTAGATTCGCCTATTGAAGAGAAAGGTGTCGGAGACGACGACGTCGACGTCAACACAAGATCATCATGGTAGATGCAAAGCCAGGAATACATCAATTGCAGCTCAAACCTGTTACCATTCCGGGGTATATGATAACAGGGGAAAAGTTTATTCGATGGGATGAGGTAAAGTTAAATACTTTCATATTTGAAGGGATTTGGGAATTTGTTATTATTGACTTGTGTATTTTAGGAAGGAACTGCTACGAAAGATGCGGTAACACTAAAAGTGGACGAATCTGGATTCTATTTGTATTGGACCAACTTGAATCAAGTGAGTTTCTTCGGAATCAGAGACAGAATTGTGCAGTGTTCAGACAAGACTTATTTGTGTGTGTTTTTAAAGGATGTGGACCTGATTGACATCGCTACGATTCGGGACACCCGGACGGGTAAAGGTGCTAAACTACCTAGGGATCCCAAAATTCGACAATCGATAAACTATGGGTCAACACAGGATTCTTTGGAAGACAAAACTCTCACAGTTGTGTCTGGCCCAGATTTCGTTAATCTCACGTTTACAAACTTTTGCACCGAGAAAAAAGAAACTGCCAAGGTATGGTACTAGGAAGAATGTTGAATTTTCAAGGTGTGCATGGTGTTTGCTAATATGTAGTATATTTTTGTTATGAATAGATGTGGTGTGACGACCTTCTTAAAATAGCAAATAACTTGCTTCAGCTAAATAATCCGATAATGCCATTCCTACGAAAGATACATACAAAGCTGTCAATTTTGACGGACAAACAAGGAAAAATTCCAATTAAGAATATTACTAAAACATTCACTCAGAATAAGGATGATAGAAAGCGTGTTGAGAAAGCGCTGGACGCTGCTGGAATACCTGCTGGAAAAGTAAATCGAATTTAAATAACTTACAAAATACCGCCAAAATCAGCAAAAAACCGAGAAATTTTTATTTTTGTGCAATTAGAATGATGCTGTGAGTCCGTCAAAATTTACTTTTGATGATTTTTTTGTCTTCTACCGAAATTTAACCGTACGGGCAGAGGTGGAGCGGGTCTTTGATCAATTTTCAGAAAACTCAAAGAAAAAAGTGATGACTGCTGAGCAGTTTATGGATTTTATTAACAAGGAGCAGCGTGACCCTCGTTTGAATGAAATTTTGTATCCGTACACAACAACTGACAAAGCAAAAGAATTAATCGAAAGCTATGAACCAAATAGTGTGCATAGATCAAAAAGTCTGCTGTCAGTAGAGGGGTTTCTTCGGTATATTTTGTCTGAAGATAATGCTGTAGTCGCCCCTGAGAAGTATGACCTTTCTGATGATATGGATCAACCACTGTGTCACTACTTCATAAATTCATCGCATAATACTTACCTTACTGGTACTGTTTGACATTTTTAGTGGAAATATCTAGTAATTTTATATTTTAGTAAAAGAATTCAACTATTGTTTTGCAGGTCATCAGTTAACGGGAAGAAGCTCAGTGGAAATGTACAGGCAATGTCTTCTGGCCGGATGCAGATGTGTTGAACTTGACTTTTGGAACGGGAAGACTGAGGAACCAGTAATTGTTCATGGCTACACCCTAGTTCCAGATATTCCTGCAAAGGTAGAATTTCTAATATTGATATTGCAGTTTTGCGGCTTGTACAATGTTCCAATTGGTCGCTCTTTTCCGTAATTTACAAAAACTATTTTAATTTTGTTTGGTTTAGGATGTTATTCAAGCTATTGCAGAAAGCGCATTTAAGACATCAGATTATCCAGTGATTCTATCTTTTGAAAATCATTGCAATCCAAAGCAACAATCAAAAATCGCACAATACTGCCGAGAATTCTTCGGTTCCATGCTACTGGAAACGCCGTTAGACTCGCACCCACTTGAAGCTGGGACACCTTTGCCCCCTCCCTCAATGCTCAAACGAAAAATTATCATTAAAAACAAGAAGAAGCACCATCACCACCATCATAGTTCACAGAAACAAAAACCTGCAAAGAAAATGAGCAAATCTGCACCTCCTGAAAATGGAGAAACTTTTCCTGCTTTGTTGAAGGAAGACTCGAAGGAAAGTGTAGAAATTGAAGAAACGAGTTTAGGTAAATTCAAGGATGTAAAGTGCCTTGATTAACAACTTGGGTGACCACTTGTTTTTAACGCTTTATTCTTTGATTGAATGTGCAGTAGCGGCAGCAGAAATTCCCGAAGAGTATGTAAGCTCAAGCTCAGATGACGAAGAAGACAGCACTGAGCCTGATAATATCAGCAACTTGGACAAGTCTCAGAGTGACAAAGGAACTGCAGGAAAAGAATCTGAAGCAGGAGCCGAAATATCTGCGTTAGTAAATTATGTGCAGCCTGTTCACTTTTACAGTTTCGAAAACTCACTGAACCGAAACAAGAGTTATGAAATGTCGTCATTTGACGAAAAGCAAGCAATGACACTCCTGAAAGAGCGACCAGTTGAGTTTGTGAATTACAACAAACATCAATTATCTAGAGTTTATCCTAGAGGTACTCGAGTGGATTCGGCAAACTTTATGCCTCAGTTGTTCTGGAACGCTGGATGTCAGCTCGTTGCTCTGAATTATCAAACTTTGGATTTAGCAATGCAACTTAACCTGGGAATATTCGAGTTGAACCACAGGTACACCCTAGCACATGCCCTACTTTATGACAGACTAAAATGCATTTTTCATTTTGAATTGTAGATGTGGATTTCTTTTGAAGCCTGAATTTATGCGAAGAAAAGACAGAAAATTTGATCCATTTGCAGAGTCAACAGTCGATGGCATTATCGCCGGAACAGTTAGTATTCAAGTAATCTCTGGACAGTTCCTCTCTGACAAGCGAGTAGGAACATACGTAGAAGTGGAAATGTATGGTTTACCAACAGATACAGTCAGAAAGCGATTTAGAACCAAGATAGTTCCTGCTAATGGAATTAACCCAGTTTATGATGAAGATCCATTTGTATTCAAGAAAGTCGTCTTGCCGGAGCTTGCTTGTATACGTATTGTTGCTTGTGAGGACTCAGGAAAACCTATTGGTCATCGGGTAGTCCCTGTAGTTGGTTTAAGACCGGGATATCGACACATTGTACTGAGAAATGAATCTGGGCAGCCACTTAATCTTCCAGCTCTCTTCATTCACATTAAAGTCAAGGATTTCGTTCCTGATGCACTATCTGAATTAGCTGAAGCACTCGCAAATCCTATAAAGTATCAGAATGAACTGGACAAAAGAGCTAAGCAGCTAAGTGTTCTGCAGGATGATACGATAGGTACGCAACGGAATTATATTCACGCTTGACTCTTAAATAAATTGAACGTATTTGACTTTATTCTTTTAGCTGAGGACTTGAGTTCAAATGAAGAATATTCACAGAGTGAAAGAACTCCATCTCATTCTGCTGAGCCTACTAGGACAGGTGGATCCATACGTCGACCTAAACTTCCAGACACGTCGATTGGCAATCCAACCTGTTCCCCTCCGTTGGGTGTGTCTCCTGTGGATAAGGGGTTTTCAACTGGAGGCTTTCCATCTCATGCACCACCAATAACAAATAAAATTGATTCAATGGAGGATGGCAAAAAAACCGTAGTCGGGCCTATGCCAGCCCCACCTCCTATGCTTGCTGGGTTTGGTGATTCTGGAAACGCACCAGTCAAGTTTATGGCAGAACCGTTAGATAAGTTCCTGGAAAATAAAGTCTTCCGAGATAAAAAAGCGCAGCTAGAAAAGAAACTAGACGAATTGAAGAAAAAGCACGAAAAAGAACGGAAGGTGTCGAAACCTCCTAAGAGTCATAAGAACCTCCTAGTCAAAAAGTTGTCGTCTAAGCATCTGTACTGCTTTAAAATCATAATCTCCTCTTATAAAACTTTTACTTGGTTTTAATGTTCACATGTATTGGAAATTTCAGGGATGTTATGAATACATCAAAAGATACCAACCCTCCAGAGTCCTTGATACGTGAACAGCTTAATATTGAAAAAGAAGCGTTGAGAAAAGGCCAAGACGAGGTAAGACAAACAGTGTTCTCTTAAACCTTTTAGTAAACCTCGAATTGAACCTGAATTACTGTCTAATCGATTCGCCCTGTTTTATCTAAAGATCTTTAAGAGTCTGGAGAAGATGGTTCGCGAAAGTCAAACAAAGCAAATGAAATCATTAGCCTCTATGGAAGAAAAAGAAGTTGCTGAAGTTATGAAGTGGGTGTACAATTGGAGGAAAGACGAACATCGCAGACTTTCCAAACAAACGCGGGATAAGAATGAGTTGGATCGAATGAAACGAGAAGTGAATGCAGTTTTAGTCAACAAGGGGGTTGTTGAGCGTGAGAAAAAAGAACGTCTCTACAAAGACATTAAGTATCATTTAGAAGGTGCACAAGCGGCTGTTCTCAAGAAGCTTGAAGAAGAAAAGCGCAGGGTGATTGTAATTTGTTTTTAAAGACACGATTTTCCATCGAAATCCTTTACTGAATGCAGATTTTCTTTGTATACAGATGCTCGACGGAATAGAAAAAGAATTCGAAGAAAGATTGAATCATGCTCTATTGTCGCATGGTTCGATGGACGAAGTAAGCTTGAGTGGAATGGAGTGTTCGTCTTCGTCAGATCTAAGATCAAGTTTTAGCAAGCAATAAGTTCAATCAATAGCAGGTTCTATTCATTCACCTAATAGAAGACAAGCAACTGAAAAATACACCTCAACTCTTCCGTACACGCTATAAGACTTGGTGTTTTATCTCTTATCCTAAGACTATACATGTATTATAAGTAGGCTACCTTCATAGATCTGACCTTTAAACGACTTACGATTAGAATTAGATGGCAACGCATAAAAACTACAAACTACCCCAATTACGCTTCTTATAAACAATCCTTGAATGGTGCTTTTATATCAACAATGTACCCTGTGTAGGCTTTAATGGGAAAATGAGTCGGTGATGCAGATCTGCAGTCGGAGTGTGATGTGATAGCTTTAAGGGTAATAAGAATTTAGTGAAGTCTGTTATTGAATCTAAAAAAGGTATATAGTTAAATTAACAACACTAGCACTGCTCTTGCTAGAAATCTGAAACGAGCCTACTGAGATTTTGGAGGTGATACGTTTGGCAGATGTAGAGCAGTACACAGCTGTAGAACTTGTAACAAATATAACGTCAAACGAGCAAGGTATTTATTGTGAGCTGGGTTTTAAACACCAATGTTAAGTCAAGAAGAATGGCCTAATTGTTGTGTTACGTTCATAGAGGTTAAAAATCGTAAACTGACTCTCATTCCGAGGAGACATTAGAGTACAGGGTAAGTCGTACAATCAAAAAAACATGATCGGACTACTAATTCATAATTCAAGCAATTTTTCGTCAATATTTGCTAGATGAGAAATGTCTGAAAAATTCTATCAAATAGTCTTCAAAAACTCATCTAAAAATGTTAATGAGTGTTTGTAATTACATTTCTGTCTTTTAATCAAGTTCATCGTGTGATACGAGTTAAAGTGATGTGTGTGAACGCGAATCTATGTAGATAGCTCACCCGCGCGACCCGCCCTGTTATGTCCTTGGATTACTAAGATGATGATTTGCCCTAGTCTCCTTTTAAACTGTTAAAAGTTTGCACGTGAATGCAGCCATGTGTAAATTAGCAATGTAAACCATAGAAAATTATTATGATTCCTTAAATTGCAGTGAGACTTTAATATTCATAATAATGAATTTTTGACGTGCAAGCTTACACACATGAAATATCATACTTTTGTTCCTCTTAGACAAAGTAATTATACAGTATTTAAGCTAAGGCATTTAGCAATTTAAGAAAGCCATACTAGTTAGTTTCGAATGATGAGCTATTACGAAGCGCTGAAGATGAGAAAAGTTGAAATATTGTATTAAAGAGACATTCCTTGCAGGCTTCGTATGAAGTTTTATCCTGTCTACACTTCTGTACTAGAAACTGTCAATCAATCACTCGGACGCTTGACGCACCACATCATCTATGCATGTACTACTTTAAGTATAATTATACAAGTTTAAAATTAGCCAAAGTTGATGGTTTCTAATGTGTTTCGGTAGTTTTACTTTCTCAAGGAATTTATTGTGTATTGTGTGTAGAGTTTCCGTCGTAGTTTCAGTCGGCCAGAAGGGAATCAATAATATTATACTCAGTGATTGCATTTATGTAGCTGTGCTGTAGCAGCTTTGAAGAGTGTGTATAATAATATGTTCGCAGTGATAATCCTCACTCTTATCCACATAATGCTGACAAATATTATCTCTGTTTTTCAATACGGAATTATTACGTGGACAATAAAGTTTCTCTCGAGTTTTCGTCTCCCATAATCCTCCTCTTGAGTATCATATGCTCTTGTGCTAATTAACTTCACCACTTCTATTCAATTATAGTTGAGAAGTCTTGAGCGACTTTTTTCTTTTATTCTTTTCTCATTGAAGTATCTCATTCGTTCGAGAATATATCAATCATTCCTCACGTTTGCATCTTAAATCTTAACATAATAACTAAGGCAAAACTATTTAACACTAATACAAAAAAATGAACAGGATTATTAACACATGTTAAACAATTATGATATTATGACTAAAATACAATGATTGGTGTGTACGTAAGCAATGACGCTGTAGGTACAAGACGGAAGGTAATTAAATTAAGAGTTAACAAAAAAAAGAAGGTTTAGGGACAATGATTCAACTGCGAACAGGACTGCGATGTTGTTCTACTATTACTACGGTGGGGTTGGTCATCTTCTTCGTCACTGGAGCTGTCACTGTCCATTGGGAGGTCATGAGGCACGGCACCACTTCTCCTCAGTTCTCTCGTGATTGGGGAGGACTCGCTGGAGGCAGAAGCGATTTGGTAGGCCGTCAGTCCAGCGTAATTCTCAGCCTCGAGGTCAACTCTGCATTCGTTGGCTAGAACTAGGAGTGCACTCAGATGACTTCGTTCGACACAGTAATGAATCGCAGTTCTCCCTCCCTTCCCTTCCTTTGCATTGACCTGAGCCCCCAACCAGTGAAGTGCCCTGAGTACATCACAGTGACCACCCTGAGCTGCGAGGTGGATTGGTCCTTGACCTGGTGATCACAAGACAAAGGAGAAATCAGTACAAGAGATCTTAAAGAGTTGTGGAATGTTTCAAGTCAAATTCTTGGCAGCGACTCAATCAACTCACACACACACACGAACGAGGAGAGACGGAAATAGGAAAGTACTTGGGAAATCCCCGAGTATTTTTAAAACATGTTTATTTTAAGAGGCAAACACTCCTAATTTGGACTCAGTAGGGATATTTTTAATCTTTTTACGCTCAGGGATTCCCCAACCACCAAATCACATTCTTCCTCACAATAGAAAAACAAAGACTTTAAACGACAAGAAATGACTAAACTTCCAGGAATCACTTTTGACCAAAAAATGAAATCATTTCCGTCCCTCCTTCGCCTTCAAAAGGAAAAAAGAAAAGTATTTTCAGTGTTGTCATTACTCACCATCATAATTGGTGAGATCTAGACCTTGTGGAAGCGGCTGAGCGAAGGGCGTGTACCTAACAGGACACTCTGTGAGTTCTTGACAGCTGATGGCAGTACTAAGGGCTTGAAGGGAGTGGACATCACCTCCACTAGCTGCCAAATGAAGGGCCGTGTTTCCCCTTCTGTCTCGCATATCAACTCTCGCACCGGCGACCACCAGTCGTCTCACAATCCTCGGTTGTCCACACAAGACAGCAACATGAAGCGGCGTCTGGAGAAGGTTATTCTGGAAGTCTAGGATGGAAGGATGAGGCACAGCGGAGATAAGCCCAGCGACAAATTCCTCGTTGCCTTGCATAATGCCCAGGTGAAGCTGAGTGTCCCCATCCTCATCAGGCATAAAGAAAAACTCCCAACTGCCTTCAGAAGGTCCCTTAATATTACCACTCCCTCCCTTCGTCGTCGTCGTCGTTCCTGCATTTCCACTCCCTTCTTCACTTAAGTTGAGGCCACTCAGACTCTCGCTCACAGAAACATCCACCCCGGAGTCCAACCTGGAGTAATTCGTCGTACAACTGGACATTGACGCACTCGGCTTGTGTGAAATCGCTGCAGAACTACTTAGAGTACTGTGTGCACTCGAGGTCAAGTCAGACGTCGACATTATCACCGACTGACTCATGGAAAGGTCACTTTCTGTTGTGCAAGGTCCCGAAATGAATCCCGAGTCTTGTGTTCCGAATTCCCCAAACTTATCTTTCCCCCCAACAACTTCTCCCCCTCCAACACGAACATCAGTTTCTTGTGACATCCTCAGATGATTCCTGAACAATAAACAACAACACAACAACAATTAAATCTCTGCACTTCCTTCCCCTCCACCACCACCACCACCACCAAATCCCATCGCTTACCCACAACCCAACTAACTAATATTAAAAAACATTTCCTACCCTCTCGTCGTTCTTCCTAATGAACTACAAAGAATTCTAGTCCTTCCTTGGACTTCCTTCCCTTCTTCCTCACACTCTTAATGAGTTAAAAAACAATATATAAATCCCGACGACGACGATAATCCACAGAAAAGAAGAAGAAAGAGAAGTCTATTGTGCCATTTTTGCCCATGAATGGAAGTGTGTGAAAGAAATGTGTGTTCGCAGAAAATAAAGTGGAAAGCCCCACCTTGTGTGGCTCCACCTACGACGACACCGCTCACAATATTAACCTTAGCTCTGATGCACTCTTGACCACCACCACCACCACCACCACTACACACAATACCACTCCACTTTCAGATGTGGTGAAAGTAGACGTGGTAGGATAAGGTGTTATCATGAGAGGCCTTAAGGAAGAGAGTCATATTATCATGAGGTTCGGCGGGGAAAGGTAAGCTGAAGGG
>Ga0194135_10001446_pt1 | contig 14224 bp, 21 predicted proteins | sample LitLau_LLRF_2013_FD_134024 | JGI IMG/M metagenome (GOLD analysis project Ga0194135, IMG submission 134024) | Freshwater sediment microbial communities in response to fracking from North America - Little Laurel Run_MetaG_LLRF_2013 (version 2) | ecosystem: Environmental > Aquatic > Freshwater >...
CAGTCAATCCAATTACACCTACCCCAACCTCCAGTGGAGTTGACGGTGATTCCTCCAGCATTGGAGACGCTGAAAAGCCAGCAGAACCAACCACAACTGGTACAGCAATCAAAGTAATTACAGATAACTATGAACAATATGCATTATGCAGAAATCAGGTTATTGAATGGAATAAGTTCTATTCTAAATTATTGAATGATGTAAATAAATAAACTAAAAGGCTACTAACAATGTTAGTAGCCTTTTTTCATTTCTTTTTCTTAAATGTTTCTTTTATTGTTTTTGGTTGTAAATGTTTTTCTGTAATGATTACAAAATCCCAACCTCTTTCTTTAGCGAATTCTTTTGCTGCCTTCCATTTAGCTTGATTTGTTCTCCAAACACGCATTTCTGATTCAAACGTGGAATCTGATTTGTTTCCTCTTTTTGGTGGTTTTTCTGATGCTTGTTTGCTTGGTTTTACTTCAACCATTGTTATTTTATCTTTTCCATTTTCATCTTTGGTATAGATAATAAAATCCATAATATACCGTCGATTTGTCATTCTTGTTGGGTCAAAATAAGGTATTTCTACTGTTTCGCTTGCCCATTTTAAAATCGCAGGTTCAAAATCACACCTTTTAGCAAACGCTATTTCTAAACTGCTACGAAGAAAAATTGGCTTTCCTGAAGGATCGAAATACTTATGTGGATTAGCAGGTTTGTAGCTCTCCATCTGTATAAAATTTTTATTCGTCATTGCGTTCCTTTTGTCTAAATAATAGATATATGTCTTATTTAGGAAAATGATGGCAACCACAGCAAGCAAATACAATATTCTGAATGGTGTTAGTATTTCCAATTCAGCGAATACAATTTTATTTCCTTCTGATTTGTTATCAGAGGGTAGTAATATGACGTGTCTTACCTTATTCGTAAATACAATTAAAAATGGCACTACAAAACTTCAATTAGCTGGTAATACTCCAGCTACTTCTGCTACATTAAATTCAGCATATGGTGAGATTCCTGTTGTTCATACTATGTCTAGATCACTTTCTAGCTCACAAGGAACACCATTCTCAAATACCTATGTAAGAAGCACCACAACAATTACTTTACCAATGCCAAACGGTCTTTCTTTTTCTTCAAAAACAAATTGGACAAAAGAAGAATTTAAATCTACAGGTGGTGGTGTTGATCAGCTTAATGACTTAAGCAATACAATGGATGGTATCGGTGGTTTGGCTAAACGTTTGGCTACTTCTACCATTGGTAGTGTAGCGCAAGGACAAGGGCTAGGAGGGGCTAAAGACTTAGTTGAACTAGGAAGTGCTTCTATCGCTAATAACTACGCTGAAACCCTCTTTAAAGGGGTTGATAATCGATCTTTTCAGTGGAGTTGGACATTAACCCCACGAAACACAACTGAAGCTGCCACTTTGGAATTATTGCTAAGAACTTTGCGTTTTCACCAATTACCAGAATATGATCAATCAGTTGGTAATGGTAATGCATTTTTGTTATATCCAAGTAGCTTTGACGTTTCTTTTTGGGACAACGGAGCACCTAATAAATTTATCCCTCGTATTTCTACTTGTGCTCTTGTTTCGATAGACACAAATTATACTCCAACTGGAGGTAATTTTATTCGTATGGTAGATGGTTCTCCTCAGTCATACAATTTAACGATCACTCTATCAGAACTTCAAACCTTGAATAAAGGTATGGTTGCTAATCTTGATTCTAGTGGAACAAGCTTCTAAAAAGGAAAAATATGAGTAATTATTTTGAAAAAATGGGTTCTGTTTGGTACAAGCTAAACAATGGTGATACTGTTTATATGAACGATATCAGCAAGTTTGTTGCATTCACTAATACATGGGCAAAGAACACAAATGCTCAACTTACATATCGAATAAATGATGGGGAATTCCCTCACCAACTTTCTCTTCGATTGTATGGTAGTTTAGATTATTGGTGGACTATTTTGTTAGCCAATAATATCTATGACTTCAACAATCAATGGCCAAGATCAACCGCACAAGTAGACGCATATATTGCATGGAAATATCCAGACAATTTGCCTAGTGATGCCCATCATTATATGACACCAAATGGTTTAGTTGCTGACCTACTTACTTATTATGTTTTGTATGGTGCGACAACAGACGCACAAGCGATTCAAATAGGTAATCTTATACCAGTGTCTATCTATGACTACGAACACAACCTGAACGATTTAAAACGAGAAATTGTTTTGATCGATCCAGATTATATTCAGGCAGTTCAGGCTGAATATGAAACTCTAATGGAACAACAATAATATGGCTTATTCACCTACCACTACAAATGCTACTTTTGAGTACGATAAAAATAATCAGTTAGAGGTAGCGGTATTAAGTATTACTAAAACGGCAGACGGTTCTCTTCCGATTGATATTATTTCTATCTATGAAAATATATTGATCTACGAAGATATGTTTCAGGGTGCTATATCAGCTAGATTGATTATTCGTGATCAGTCTAGTTTAATTTCTTCTCTTCCTATTGTAGGTGGAGAAAAAATTAAAATAAAATATAAAACAGCTTCCTATGCTCAATATGTTGAACTCGATTTTGTTGTATATAAAGTTGGTCAACCAGAAATAGCAAATGGTCCTGAAAATATCACAGTGAGTCAATTATTTTTATGTTCCCCAGAAGTTTTTTGGGCGGCTAATAACGATATATCAAAAGGATATGAAGGATCGTATGCAGATATCATAACTGCGTTGATTCGGGAATCAGGTACTACCAAATCGATTACAGTAGGCGATAGTGCTGCAAATGGATTGAACACATTTGTATGTCCGATGTGGAATATATTCACTGCAATTAAATGGTGTGCTAGTAGAGCAAATCCCGCTTCACTTTCTCCTATGTTTTTTTGGGAAACTAGCTCTGGGTATGTATTTAAAAGCCTCGATGATATTTATAATTCTACCCCATATAAAAAGATATATATTCAGGATAGAAATCAGGCGGTGAATATGACCTCAGATCAAGTATTCAATACATGCTACCGATATGAAGTAATGGAAAGCAATGACAAACTAAAACAGTTTAGCGACTTTGCATTTGGTAATAGCACATATGTTTTGGATTTAACTAACAAACAGATTTCCAAGGTAGATCATTCTTATGTGAAAGACGTGTTTAATACACAGAAAATTCATTTAGATAGTTTTCCTGTTAGTGATGATGCCGTTTCCTTTAGAAATAAATCAGATTTTATTTTAATGAAAACCGATCATTCAGAAATTTCCGATTTTACTTCAAAATCGACTATATCTCTAATGGATAACACACGATTAATGGTTCAGGTTCCCGGTGATAGCAATATGTGTGCGGGGGATATTTTGAATGTTGATATTCCAATCAAAGTTGGATTATCTATAGGTAAAAATTTATACACGAGCGGTAAATTCTTAGTTAGAAGTATTAAGCATAGTCTGCAAAAAGCTACCTACGTACAAACTTTAGAATTATCTAAGGACTCGTTTGCAACGGCATTGACCGCAGCATCAACTGCATTATAAAGGATAATCATGGCAGTCAATATGAAAGACTCTCCTAAAAGTGACAACGATATTGTTGCACCAGAAAAGGAATCACGTAAAGCTAGACGACCAACTCCTACAAAAAAGCAGTTGGAGATGTCAGATATTAAAATAAAAGAAAAGTCTTCCGATGATATAGCAGGAAAACTAGATACGATTATTACTATCTTAAAAACCAAAAACACACCAACAACACAAAAAGAAGCAACTGCACTAAAACGGCAGACTGCTTCTGTTGCCAATGAAGCGCAAAAAACAGGAAGTGAAGCTTTCAAGAAAGAGGCTAACGAAGCGGTAAAAGAACCAGTAACGATAAAATCAAAGGAAGCAAAAAAAGAACAGCCTATCATCAAAGAAAAGGCAGCAACTGCACCTGAAATCGAAGAATCTCCAGAAAGAAAAGCTGCTCGTGAAAAAGCAAAAGCAGAATCTTTAGTTGAAGAAAATAAGCCAAAAGTAAAAGTATTTACACCTGAACAGATTGATAGAGCACATGGTCAAGCTATCGCAGAAAATGAGCGCAGAGAAAAATCTAAAGCATATCAAGAACGTCTAGCGAGAAATAAAGAAGAAAAGCTTAATAGAGCACATGAGCAAGCAATCATTGAAAATGAGCGCAGAGAAAAACTTAAGGCTAATCAAGAGCAAGCAGCGATAGCAGAAAAAGAGCGTATTGAAAAGGCTAAAGCAACTCAAGAGAGAATTGCAAAAAATAAGGAAGAAAAGCGACAAGAAAAAATCAATAATGCACATGCTAGAGCATTGCGTGATAATGAAAAATTTGATGAAGAACGTGAAGCAGCAAAAAAAGCTCCTCAGATAGAAGAAGCAAAAAAAGAAAAGGCAAGGATCGCTGAAGAACAATCTTATGCAGAAGCTCATGAAGAAGCACTACGAAAAAATGCTGAATTCGATAAAAAGAAAGAAAAGGCAGATAGAGTAGCTAAAGAAAGAGCAGAACGCACTAAAGCACGTGAAGAGGCAAAACAAAAACGCGAACAAGAACAACAGCAAAAGAAAGCTGATCGCAATGACCCTGCCAAAATAAAAGAGCAAGAAATAGCAAAAGAATCTGCACGTTTGATTCGAGTTAAATTGAGGGAAGAAGAAAAGAACCGAGTAGCAAAACAAAAGGCAGAAGAAAAGGCTAAACAGGCAAAAATTAAAGAGACTGCTGATAAGGCAGACAAATTTAATGGTAGTGTCATGGATAGTGTTTATGAGGCAAATCCATTGCTTAAATTTGGTAAAAATGTCTTTTCTGGATTGAAAACTAATTATGACGCGCATAAAGACAGACAAGCAGCTAAACAAACCGAAGAAAAGCAAGACGAAGGTGACTCTAAATTAACTCCTGTGCCAGCGGAAGGTGCAAAACTAAGCAAAGACGTTGCAGAAACTTCACAATTAAGTAGTGTGGCAGAAAAACAACACGACAATACAATCAATGCTAGTTCAGAAAAAAAAGAAGAGAATAAAGTATTAACTAAGCTTAATACAATGATATCTTCTCTGGTTAAGTCTATTGGTAGAATTGGTAATCTTATATCTTCCTTGACAAAAGGTATAGCCTCTTTTGTTAAAAAATCCTCTAATCAATTAGTTACCAAAACCAAATCTTCTCTGTTTGGAAATGATAAAAACGATAGTGACGATAAGGAATCGTTGTTAAAACGCACCAAAAACAAGTTTGGTAAGAAAAAAACACTTTCTAATGCGAATTCGGAAGGGTCTGGTGGTAGTATTTCTGGTGCTGTTGAGGGAGAGGGTGTAGAGGCTGCTGTAGGGGGTGCTGAAGCGGTTGGAGGAGCAGTTGAAGGTGCTGGATTGCTCGTTGGTTTAAGTGAACTTATAGCTCCTGTATTGGCTGGTATCGCCGCTCTGGTTGCTGTTGTTGGGGTTGGTATGGGTATTAAGTCTTTGTTTGGAGGTGACGACGATAAAGACAAAGCCAAAGCAATTGAAGCTGGTGCTCCTGCTGTGATATCTCAACAGAAAGAAAACCAAGCTAATACACTTGCAATCAAGAAAGCTGAGATTGAAGCAATGAAGGAATCAGAAAACAAACGGTTGAATGCACCAATCAATGTTGTTACTGATAACAGTGTGAAAACAACAGTTGCTGGTAGTACAGTGGTTGATACGTTGACTTCACGCAATACAGATTGTGTCCTACAACCTTTTGGTTATGGAAAACTAGCGTTTTAAATAAAAAAATGACAGCCTCGTAATGAAGCTGTCATTTTTTATTGACATGATATTAGGTTGACGAGAGGAGAATGATCTGTCCGATAGAAGTAAATTCTTCGCTATCATCCATAATGATTTTGGTTTCGATTGTGCTATGCATTGTTGCTGTTACTACTGCCATTTCTTCTGCATATGAATATGCTAAATGCAAAAAATGTGCTAACGATTCGTTCTCTACCATTAGGATTAGATATCCGTCTTGGTAGGTAATAAAATCTTCGCTAGAATTAGTGATTGCTTCAGAAACAAACGAATTGCCTAATACTTTATCCGAGTCGTTGATGCGAATGCCTGTGACTGGAGAAAAAACTAACTGCTCTGGTGCTGCCTCAATGCTTTGTTCTTGATTAGAAAAATTTTCCATCATTGTTCCTTGTGTGTATTAGGTTAAATTACTTCTCGTGTTACAGCGGAATTGATAATACTAGAAGTAATTTTTTTGTGCAACATATTTCTTTCAGATTTGTAGGTATTTATCTTACCCATAGAGAGTTCTATCTAAAACCACTTCAATGCCTTTATAAAAATAGTCGTTTTTAGTAAATAAACCTTTATTGACCACTATTTTGATATCATTTGAATGTAGGTGCATTTCGTTCAGAAATATATTAGACTCATGTGGGGATAATTGAACGCTGATAATAGATTGCGATCCATGATCTTTAATCTTTTTATCTAAATTTGTATATACGTCTGCATCTTTTGTTAAGAATAGTTCCATTTTTTATCCTTTAATGTTAATCGAAACACCAATCCATAGTCGCTTGCTTAACATCGACTTTTGGTGCTCCTGCTGGTATTATATTTTTGATACCAAGTTCTTTTAATTCATCTTCAGTCATTGCAATCGCTTGTGTATCTACGTCAAAGAATTTTTGTTTTGCGTTGTTAATACCTAAAATAAACTTTCCTTTGAAGTCGCTATAACGATTTTTGATTACTTTACCTATCAATTGACCACGCTCTTTTAGTTCTTCTGGACTAAAAAACGCAACCATGAAATCGGCTGTTGCGGAAATACCGATTGCTAAACCAACGTTACCAATACCACCATCTGCTTTACCTTGAGTTGATTTATCGAACTGCAACCCTGTCCATACTGGCACTTTTTGTTCTACTGCAAATGCTCTAATTTCTTCAGCTACTGAGGTGTAATAAGTGTTTGTATTACCTTTGGCTGATGCTGGTAACTTACTAGAAGCACAGATAGTTAAATAGTCGATAAAAATCACGTCTGGAACAAAACCTTTTTTGATTTTTAATTCCTGTAATAAGTGTCTAAAGTGATTGACATGAGCAGCACCAGCAGGGAATTCTTTTACAAATAATCGACCAGCAGTTTTTTGTTTTAACTCATGAACTTTACTGACATAATCTTGCTTAGACATTCCTTCTACCATATCAAACGTAAAATCCATTACAGATACGTCGATACGCTCACGACAAACCTCTTCTGCCATTTCCATTGTGATATATAAAGCATTCTTACCATCAATCAACCAATCTGCTGCCTGTTGAATTAGATATGTAGATTTACCTCCATTAATTTCCATGACTACGCAATTCAGTGTTTTATCAGGAATACCACCCTTTGTTACTCGATTAAGAACATCGATGGAGAATTTCTGCTTAGTTGTTAATGAGTGTTTATATTCCCATTGCTTCTCTGCATCTTCCCAATAATCATGTCCCACGTCTACGTCAAAAGATAATGCAAGTGCGTCTGTCAGCAAAGAAGGAATACCATTTTTATCAATTGATTTCTCTTCACCTTCCATGATTTCAATCGATTTATAAATTGCGTTATATAATGCTTTTGTTTGGCAGAACTTTTCTGTCTCGTCAAACAACCACTCAACTGAATTATCGTCTTTCTTTAAATCATTTAATAGTGTCATTACTTCTACCATTTTATTTTCTGGTAGATTAGTATTTGATATATTAATTGCTAGTGCTTCTAACGTAGGATTCACGTTGTACTTATTGATAAAATCTTTAATGCTGGTTAATACAATTTTATCCGCTTCATCTGTAAAAAACTCTGGTTCTAGAAATGCTGAAACTTTTCTTGTGTATGCTTCATTATAGATAAGATTGCTTAAAATTATGTTCTCGAAACTCATGTTGCTTTCTTTTGACGTTTAAACCTTGATCTAATTAATTCTTCTTCTAACACTTGGGTTAAGATAGAGCCGATATAATCAATGAATTTTTTTGATTTGGTATCTACATTGTTTGGATTATCAAACACTTCAAAGATAAATGAAACACGCAATGCATCATTTTCTTCGATAAGTTTTACTTCACCATATTGTAACTCAACACCGTCATATAATTCGTCTCTAAGAACCACGTGGTCTAATAAATCATCACCCATTTCTTTAATTTCAAACGGTGGTTCTTTAATATCTAAATTTTTCATTTTTTCCTCGTGGAAAAGGTGAGCCTTTCGACTCACCTAACTTATTAATCTTCTTCGTCAATCTTTACTACAGTAACTTCTCCTGTATCAGGATCGACAATTTCGATTACGTCTTTTTGCTCAAATAATGCATTGCCTTCCAATGCAAATTTATCGTGAGCAAATTTATAGAAGTCTTTATCTTTAACTAGTAAATCAAAAAATTCTTGATTGTTTTCGATATCAGAACTTCTTACTTGTTTGTTGGTGTTCATGAAAGGGGCTTTGATTTCATACCACGCACCATTTGCCTTGATATAACCGAATTCTTCTGCCAAAGAAAACAAACCAGAGTTACGATTAATACCACCTTCATATAACACCTCTAAATCAAATTTAGACTGCTCTTTAATCACACGTGATTTCATTACACGGTAGTTAAAACTCCAACCACGTAAATCTTCGCCTTTTTCTTTAACTTGTGAGCGTGTCACAAATAAAATTGTGTCGCTTGATAAGAATGCTTGCTTACCTGATTTTAAAATGTGATCTGCATACTTATTTGTTGTATCTGCATAGAAGCTATTGATAAACAAGAATGGCACATTTTTCATTACAAATCGTGGAGTAACCATACGGAAAAATGAGTTAATCATTTTTGCTCGTGTCATGTCAGCGACAACTTTACCCTCGATAGCATCTTCTGTTTCTTTTAGTGACGCGATTTGACTCAAACTATCTAGGAAGAAGATAACGTGATCATTTTCAGCCATATCTTCGAGCATTGTCATGACTGTATGCTTTAGTGATTCAACGTCTGTTACTGGACAGTGAATAACACGATCTGGGTCAATACCAACTGATTTAAAATATTGTGCAGAACCAAATTCATTATCCAATAAAACGCAGATAGCGTCTTCGTATTTATCTAGGTAAGCTTTTACTAGTACTAAGCAATAAAGGCTCTTAAACGTGCGGGATTCACCTACAACTTGAGTACAGCCATTAGTCAAGCCGCCGTCTAAGATACCCGACATCATTAAGTTGATTGTTGGGATATCAGTTGAACATAAAATCTTTTTTTCTGCGAAGGGTGAATTGCTCAATACTGCTGCATATTTACCAGCATGTTTAAGCATTTTGCTCATTAATGAACCACTTGATGCTGTTGCTTTTGATTCTTTTACTGCTTTTTTGGGAGGAGCCATTTTAATCCTTTTTATAATTTACAGAGAGTATTTAATAAGTCTCTTGATCGGTTAGTAATCATATAATATGCAGAATCATCGATGAAATAATTTTTAATTTTCATACCAAGTAATGATCTACAGTCATTTCGATTAAGTTCATTTGCAGAAACTAATTTAATTTTTGACTCACCACATTCGATATAACCATTTCTCATTTTTAAATCAAAAACTGGAGTATCTAATAAGTCTGATTTACATGCTTCGTAAATTTCTCTTAATTGTTCTGTGATGTAACGCTTCATATGTACATTATTGACTACAATAAGAATTGTTTCTTTTTTTGTTGGGTCAATACTTTGAATTGCTCTTACTAGAATTGAGAATGTGTTTCCTTCTCCTCTGTAAATCAAGTGGTTTTCTTGATTTTCAATACAACGGTGTAGTCGATCAATGTCTATTTTCATTAGTGCTTTCGTATAATAGTGAAACCGCTTAAAATTTCTTCGTCAATGATATTGGCAAGTTTAAGTAAAATTTCTTTCATTTTTTCAATATCAACATAATTTCTAATATAAACCTGTAATGCTTCGTATTGATTAGTAATAAAATTTATTTTCTTTTCTTGTTTAGCTGAATTTGCAACTAAAATATCAACTTGATCTTGGAGTTTATTAAGTTGAATTTGTGTTTGCTGATCCCGATAAAGAAGCCATGAAACAGAACTTTCTGAGCCAAGAACTTCGCTATTCACTTGAACCGTTAATGATTCAAACATTAAATTAGCAACTGAACTACTTACTGTTGGTAATTGATGTTGTTTGATATATTCAACATTCCAAAGAATCGAGAATATGTTGCCTGTTATTTTTATTTGACCAAGAAATACCAAAGTTGGTACTTCTTTACCATCTAACATAAACATTTTTGTATCTGGCATGATACCCCTAGCAACAACTGTATTTGAATTCTGAGCGGTAGCAGAAAATTCAAGTACATTCAATAATTCGTTCGCATGTTGTTCTTCCAATGCCATGAAAGAAATAACTACAGTTTCAATGTTCAAGTGTTTTCCTTTTGTTTAAGTGTGGTGATTATACAACACTCACATTCAGATGTAAAGTGTTAATCTTTTTTGTTATCTTGAATTGTGTAGTGGTATGGTTCTTTATCTTTATATTGTTCTGTCAATCGAACTACTTCTGGTGTTAATTCAGCTACTAATTCTTCGTAGCCACCAGCTACACATCGATCATCTGTTAATTTACCTGCTGCCTGAGCATCGATAAGGATAGCTAAACAGGCAATTGCCTTTGCAAGGTGTGGAATACCGCATGTAGGGTCGATTGTCTCTCCTTCCCATGCTGACATTAAGTGGCGCAGAACAGCGGCTTGATAGACTGAATATCGAACTCCAGCGACACGCCAGTTGTTTCGACCATACTTAACCTGTCCTTCATGAAATGCTAATGCTCCTGCTGCAATTGCTGTACTAGGAAATAAATGAAGTGGGACTTTTGTATCACCTGCACTTGTTTTAGGATTTGAATCTTTTGAAACATTTACTCTTTTTTCTGTCATACTTTTCCTTTATATAAAACAAAAAGGGAGTCAATCGATTAAGAATGACTCCCTTGTACTTAAACCTTACTACTAAATTTTATAAATCTTCATCATAATAAAAATTATCTGAATCTGGTGGTATTCCTTCATCCAAATAGTAGGCAATAAAATCTTCTTCCTGCATTTCACCTATTTGTGAATAATAAAGGGTATCGATATACCTTCCTTCCAATGTGAGAAGATCAAAACAATGATCTGAAGTTTGTCTCAAATCTAATTGGTAAAGAGAAATCAAATCTTTTGCTCTAACGATATGCATGATGTATTACTTATTTCCTATTAAAAAATGTGGTGAATTGCTTGATATAAACCAATCAAAGCGGTTCCAATTACAATCCATTTTACTGAGTTTAATGCTTCCGACAATGAAACCTGTTTTTGTTCTACACCGTTTATTGCGTTTTTTTCTGATTGAGACATATTTGCTTCACGCCAACCAGCTTTGTTAAATGTACCGTCTTCTTCAATGCCATTTAATTGATATAACATATGGATTTCATTTGCTTTAGCGAATTCGTCAATTGGTTTAGCCAAAATTCGATTTTCTTCTGATCTAATATAAGCACGACTAGCTTGAGTAAGCGTCATTGTTTTACCGTCTTTGCTTATTTGAAATGTAACCGACACGATAATCTCCGATAAATGTTTGTATAGATGTGATTATACACACATCTAAGGAAAATGCAAGTTATTTACGATGAAAATCAATTTTATTTTTCAATATAAATGTCATATTTTTGACGAATTTTGTCGTAATTTTCATTTACCCATTCTTTTGCTTCTGCCATTGATTCTTTTTTTGGATTTAAAGTAATCCAAGACCATTTAACAGCATTGTTATGGTCATTATTTACTACTTGTAATCTAATCCGAAAATAGTTATCTTTAGAAAACCAACCATGACCATAAATCATACCAACTTCCACACGTTTAATCTTTAAAAGTACTCTCTGTTCTGATCCGATTATTGGTCTGCCTTTTTCTTTATCATCTTTAAATGTGAAACCCATAATATAATCCCCTGTTTAAAATTTTGAAACACTAACTTTATAAGTGCATTTAGGGCAGACAATATGATAAATTAAATCCGAACCACCTCCGTAATCGAAGTGTCTAGACTGCACTACATCATTTGGTGTGTATGACAATGTGCAACCACAATTTCTGCATAACACTTCTTTTATAATACTTGGGTGCGGTACTTCGTTAATAATTTTAACCATTATAATCTCCAATAAAAAATGAACCGACACAAGAATAATATCTCATATCGGTTCATTTATCAACATCTTTTAACAAAATATAGAATTAATTTATTTTATAGAGACAAAATCGCCTCATTTATTTTTAATAATTAGGTTTTGGTCGCTTTTGCTCGATTAAACTCTTCAGACGGTCTTGAATATAGCCTACAGTCAATTCGTCTAAGTTTCCTCTACCACTAACCACATCTTGTTCAAAAGTTGTTGTGACTTCTTCTAATGCTGCCTCTAAGCCTTCTACATACGTATTATAAAAATCTTTGTTCATAATAATTCTCCTGATAATAAATTTAAAGTCGAGAAAGTTTTTCTATGATAGTTTGTGTAAATAATCACAGAAATCCCCTAAGTATTCCATTTCTTCTAAGCCATAAAAAACACCTGTTGCCCTGTTATAAACACATACTGCGGGGATAATCAAATTCCACTGATCATCCGTTAAACCATATTTACTATCATACTCCATGCATGTTTCAGACGTATATAATGGTATTGCTGTGTTGTTTTTCAGTGCCTCTGCTAATATTTTTGGTATAACAGATTGGTTGTTTTTGGGATTAATATAGTAACCTTGCCCTTCAACAAACCAAACTTCAGGTGTTAATTTATCTGTCATTTTAATACCACCAATCACGGTGAGAATTCAACGCGAAGTAAGTTAAAATTAACGATCCTACCACCAAAGCACCTGCAATTACCCATTGAGCATATACAGATAGTAATACAACTAAAACAGAATAACCCAACAAAATAGAAAAATTGATTTTGTCGTTTTTTCCTTTAGGTAATAATTTTTTAAGCATAATTTTCGCCTGTTAATAATTTGCGGTGCTGAACCCAATTTTTTAAGTTACCAGACCAGAAAATACCATCACGATCTACATGAGAAATGCCTTTTTGCCATGTATGAGGATTTGCTGGATCATTAAGTGAAGATAGATCAGCAGTTTCAATGAATGTTTTTGTTAATAAAATAGGAGTAGCTTGGTGCTCCAATGCTGAAGCATGTTTGCGTTCATCTCCGACTAATCGATCATATACTTCTCGTGATTTATCTAAACCATAATCCGTATTCCGAAAGCTCACCGCAGCACAACGAGCAGAAGATACTTGAATAGCTTCTTCTAATGAAATGGTATTTGTTGTGCCGATATCATTTTCGTCAATATAAAAAAGTTGTCCTGTACCATTACAAGAATTTAATACATCAACATAAGGCAAATGCCATTCCCCTGCATTCAAAAACTGAATAGGACTTGAATGACGTGCTGCCAGCATACATTTAGCTAATTCTTCCAGTGAAGGGTCTGCTGCTGTATCATTACGAAGCCAATTAAAATTATTATATTCGGTTGTAGTTAATACAGTTTTAATCATTTGAAACGGTTCTGTCAATCGATTATAAACTTGTTTATGATAACCTGCATTATAAAAAGCTTCTGACCATGCCACTGCGTCATCTTTGGCTAATTTCCATGCTTTATTTGGTAATAGGTTTTCTGAACTAAACGGGTCAATAATGAATTCGTTGAAGTCTTCTCCTTTATCCTGCATACCTGTATTAGCAGCACCAAAACGAACTGGTTCTGCTATCAATTGTCCTTTCATTTTATTGAATGGAATAGCACGACTACTAGCAGAATTGCGGGAAAAAACCCTATGAGTATTCAACTCAGCTAAAATCATACGAGGATAAGTCAATTCAAACGTAGTAATACGTTGACCAGTTTCATTAGAAATACTATCTAACAAAACCTTTGCTGTAATTCCCTTTTGACCAATTATTTCATTTAATATTTTTTGCATTCTAATTCCTTTAATTATTAATTTTTAACACGGATATCCATTGTGTAGTTGTTGATCACCTTCTATATATTGATAGAAAGAACCTGCTACATGAAATACCGAAGACTCACAATC
>Ga0194135_10001447_pt1 | contig 14223 bp, 16 predicted proteins | sample LitLau_LLRF_2013_FD_134024 | JGI IMG/M metagenome (GOLD analysis project Ga0194135, IMG submission 134024) | Freshwater sediment microbial communities in response to fracking from North America - Little Laurel Run_MetaG_LLRF_2013 (version 2) | ecosystem: Environmental > Aquatic > Freshwater >...
CCTCCTCCTCCATACGAGCCTGACGAGGAATACGATGAATCTGACGAAGACTTGGATGACAATTTCCCACTCGCACAACTTCCTTCGTCTACAACAACTACGACAAATACTACAACTACAACTCCCGAACCAAGTACAACTCCAGAACCCACGACAACGTCATCAACAACGCGTGTTCCTTATATCTCTCGTCCATTTCCTCCAGACGTCGACTCTTCTGAAAACGAGATCTTTGAAAAGTCTTCCCTTGAAGATTCTCGAGAAGCTATTGATATCAACCAAGCTAGAAACCAATATGAAGTGAGTCGTCCAATTGAAGAAGATGATGATGACTTGGATATTCCTCCGAAGATTGAATGCTTCACGGGATACCGATTGTCACCAGATGGACAAGAGTGCATAGGTGAGCATATAAGTTCATTTGTAATTTTTATGGTTCAGATTGTGTTCATACAAGTAACATATAACAACAAGTAAGGAGTAAGCCTTACAGATGCTTACTCCAACTGCCCACATACAACATTTCTTTTCTTGGAACATTGACAATAAACACATCTTTCCTTTCCGTAGCCTAGTGTGTGGTTGTCAACTGAGGAGACAGACCTTAAGCAAAAACTCACAGTTGAAATGTGCGATTAAGTCTCAACGTGTAGCATTTCAGTCTGTCAAACCTTTCATGCTTTCATCACTCTCTATTCACTTCCCATATAAGAAGGAGTTGAATTCACATTTGTCTCACGAAAGACTTGTTAGCAGAATTTCTTTTAAAGCCACCGCATAATAAATGGCAAACACTCATATTATATATAAGCTCTTATTGATAAGCTGCATGATTAGTGATTAGGGTCATTGGCAGTTCCAAAGTGTATCAGCAGTTGATTCGCAAATTTCTTGTTTCTTCGCAGATATCAATGAGTGCGAAAGTGAAGGAACTTGTGGTCATCAACAAGTTTGCCAAAACCTTCCTGGTTCATTCAAATGCTTGTGTCCTTCTGGTTTCTCTGTGGATTTCAGGTTTGTGTGAACTTATCTTATACTTCATTGCCAATCACCACAACCACCACCAGTCTCATTTTTAATTCGCACTTATTCATCATTTAAATTAAATTCTTATTCCTACACAGAAATAAACAACTCTGTCGTGACATAAACGAGTGTGAAGATTCCAATGGAGGATGTTCACAAGATTGTATCAATACTGCTGGAAGTTTCTTTTGCACTTGTGCAGATGACTTTATGCTTAGCCCTAATGGAAAGACTTGTACGCTTAAGCCTACAACAACAACTACTACAACGACTACGACTACTACTACAACAACGACTCCACCACCCCCACCACCTCCCCCTCAGGTCACAAGGGTACCTGTAGTCGTACGACCGAATAGAGTAGACGAGTCTTCTGCTCCTGTAAGGAACTGTCCAACTCCTCCTGTTCCCCGTGGAGTGGGCATTGCTTATCTTTACTGTTCGAGAAGTCCCGTGGGAATCCACCATAGACATAGCCAATTGGAACGACGACTTCTCCAGGACTGGGCTGCTCGAAGGAACAAGACAGTGTTGACAGGAAGGACGAATCTCCGATATAGAAACCGACGAAATCTCCTGAAGCGAAGACTCAGGCAAACAACTTACTCACCAGGAAGCATGTGTGAATTAAGATGTCGACCTGGATTCGAACTGAAAGGTCAATACACACTCCACTGCAACGCATCAGATGGAACTTGGCAGGGAACGAGAAATGGTTTGTGTCAAGGTACACTCACACACACACACACATTTCATACTTACTTTTTGTATACATACGAGTTCACCCGTTCGTAACTTAATTGACGGTTGAGCGAGTATGCGAGCGAGTTTCGTGTTCGAAAGTAGAATTGAATGTAATTGCAATAAGCTTTTATTTCTCTGCCTTTTGCACACAGCGATACCGAAGACTGACAGCCAAACGCTTCCAGGTGGACTTTCAGAAACAACTCCGTCCAACGAGATTCCTAGACTTGCTCCTAACAATGACATCTCAGGAAGTTCCGCATTCAGGCCGAGTTTCGTGAGTTTCCCGACACCTCCTTCCTCCTCACCTTACCGTCCTTATGGAGGAGACCGTGGGAGGCAGCCTGGCTCATCATCTGTCCTTCCAACGAGACCTTTCAAACCTCCTGTGGTACCTGTGCCAGCTCAGACGACAGCTCCACCCACAACCACAACTACTACTACGACCACTCCCCCTCCCCCTACTACTACAACCTTCGCCACTACAACAACTACCCAACGTCCTACCCGACCTACGTACTACCCGAAACCATCTCCAGCCCAAATTCCATCCAGAAGACCGTATTACTTTACCCCATCCACTCACTATGGAGTTCCGTTTCGTCCAGTAACGCAAAGTTACATTCCTTACAGTCCTCCTGTTGTCACACCATCAGCCACGACAACAACGACTTCGACAACCTTATTGCCATCCACGACTACTACGACGACAGGGAGGAATACAAATAGCTACATCCATCTCACTTATCGTAAGAAGAGATTGAGAACGAGAGAGAGGAATGTAGAGAATGAAATTGAGACGTGTTTTTTGCAGGGTTCAAAACTCCATGGATCAAATGCCCAGAAGATATAAAGCTCGACTTGCCTCCAAATCAAAATACAGCGTACGTGATAATTCCTCAACCCCAGACAAATGTCGATTGGTGGAGGTATGAATGAATAAACAAGAGCAGTGAGGAATTCTGTTGCTTCTATTGCAAGAAGGACACGAGACACATTTTTCTCCTTGTTTTAGGCAAGTGACAGCAGAACCCTCGTGGGCTAAAGGTCTGGAGACAGAGACAGGGCCTGGGAAGCACCGCATCACTTTCCGAGCACGAACTGCAGCCCAAGTCAACAACAGTGCTGAGTGTTCTTTTACTTTGGAAGTTCGGGGTAAGGAGGAGTGAAATGCGTTGGCTTAATGACTTCCTTAATGATAATGATCCTATGGAGTAATACACGGATGGTTTATATAGATAATGATCCACCTCGTGTTCGGGAATGTCCTGAGTCCTTCTCCACACGACTTGCTCAAGGACAAAGCACTAAGGTCGTTACATGGACGGAACCTCACTTTAGCGACAACGTAAGGATTACCGCTCTAAAGAAGTCTCATGAACCAGGAGCTGTTCTTCCATTAGGAGAACACTTGATTAATTACGAGGCAAAGGATTCATCCGATAATAAAGCTCGTTGTTCCTTCACCGTAACCGTTCTTCCACGTGAGTCTCATGCATTCCTCAGACTAATCCACCAAAGAACTCTAGTCGTAAATCGTCTCTGTCTTTTCTCTCTTCATTCCAGCAGCATTCACATCTCCGTACCAAAACAACCGAAGACCTGTGAACACAGAAGAAGTCACTCTCACTCCATCAACATCATCTCCTAAGCCTGAAGTCCATTCCAGCCTTAGAAATGTCGTTTGTCATGTTGGAAAGAAAGGACGCAGAATTGTATTCCAGTCTGTAAGTAAAACGACTCGTTCTCATGCCACACACTCTCCTGCTAATCCTCCCTCATATACACAGTCGACTCTGTGTGTATATTATTATTATGTATTGACTCCCTCCAGCTGTCTTTTTTAAACTCGGTTTAAATCTTAAAGTGTAAATTTACTACTTTCACAGCGAGTCGTTCCTAGGGGATGTTCGGAAATGACTTTCGATGTCGTCGGTGATGCTGCAGGACAAGGCTCATTCGACACACTTAACACTATCACACAAAATTCTGCGGAAAACTCTGCCACGTCTCAAATTTCTAGTGTGAGTTTCTCCTCCCAAGACAATCCTCAGCAATCTTCAGCCTTCAGTCAGGCAGTTTCCAATGGTCGGAACAACAACCGTCTTGTCCATAGTACTAGTTCAGTCACGAATGGAGCTCAAGGGACGTCTTCTCGAGCTTCTAGCTATGCCATTGCCGTGTCTTCTTCCTCTAGGAATTTCGACCTTCCGTTCCTTCCAACGGATAAGCAAGTTTATGAAGAGGACTTTGTCGTACCAATAGCGACACAGCCACCTCCTCCACCTCCAGTCCAGATTAAGACGAGATCAGGGCCTACTAGAGAAGAATCCGGGTCCAGACTCGGTAGCAACGTTAACTTCAAAAACGAACCTTATCGCAAAGTCGCCTTTCGCCATTTCAACAGTTGGGATACAACAACAGACTCTTCATTCAAAGGAAGCAGAGAACGGTTCTATTAAATGAAACTCCTGTAGCTCATCCATCTAAATTAGAGTCATTATACATATATACAATCCCTGCTGGACCAATCCTTCTAATTCCTTTTTCAAAGAGAATATTTAGAACTAATAAGTGAACCATATACTCATTTCCCATATCCCTCTCAGTTGTTTGTTATACATAAGTGTATAGTTCACTTTGAAAATGTATTGAATTCACTCATCATTGTCATCATCCATCTTCTCCTCCCTTTGGAGGGTTGTTCTTACAAAAGCTAAGTAATCTTTTCAAACTTATATAATCCCTGAAAGATCATTATAATTATATAGCTTCTTCATTAACTATATTCTGCATAATCCGAGTGTACAAATAATTTATTAAGTATTGTGTTATATATTTATAAGATTATGTAGTTTTAACGTATACCTCTACCTTTGTTTCTTCTGTACTTCTCTTTTCTGTAGCAAAAGCAATAAATAAAAATAAACTACTGAAAGTTGAGAGCGATCAGCGATTGGTATTTTCTTTCGTCGTCTCAAATTCCTCCAGTTTCTTACTCATCGCTTGAACAAACTTGGAGTATCATCGTCTCAATCTGTCCCATTCCAAGCAACACAGGGCGATCCATTGCTAAGTTGCATAATAGTGAATAGGGTTGAGCCAGAAGTTGTTGTATGTGTGATACAACATTGCGATGAATGTAAGTGTGTTGTGTATGATTCACCAGATTAACCTGCCTAGAGCTCTGTCCTAAAATAACACTCCTATCATCCTATCCACCTGTTGCATGAATATAATATATTGTTCTAATAGCAGGTAGAGAGGGGTGATGGGGGTTTGTTGGCTGTTTCGTTCACTGGACAACCACGCAAGCCACACCTTTGATGCCCACTGTACACTGCCATTCTTCCGTCCGACTTCAAACCACCTTCGACATACTTCAGCTAAAACTCTCTATAACATAACATATAGCTCTCTATTAAAACCTCTACATTGTTGACCGGTTAAATGCACAAGTTTCGGTGAAATGAGACATGTCTATTCGACTTGATCAAGAAGCCTGGCGAAAGAACCCGTGGTTTGAAGCGAATGGACCACAAACCTCGGATTACACCGGGTTTTACGTTGCGATAACCATTTGCACGGTAGTTATCTTTGCCATCATTGGGATTAACTTCATTGCCTGTTGCTGCTCTCCATATAAGAAATACTGGAGGGATCCCAATACAGGAAACAGGTCAGACAGGCAATTAATATGAAGTAATAACAATAAATTTACAGCCATTTTTTACATTTAACTCAAACTTGGCATTATTTCAGACTCCTATTTCCCGTTTTTATACTTTCTCCTGCGAATCAAACACCTCTAACTTTGCAACCTGAGATTCAGGGACTTACTGGATTTGCAGCTCCTCAATCAGAAGGCCTCAATTCCTATGAGCTGCAAGAAGTTCGAGTCTCATAATTAGCTCACGTTGTGTAGTGAAATAATTCAGTAGTTCAGTAGTAGCAGTGATTACTATATAACCCGATAGCTTGGTGTAGAACTAACCAACTACATATATATAGCGTGAAGATGTTCCACGTCTGGTGGCCGGCCACGGCCTTTCTTACCATTTTTATTATGTTCATTATCTTTATCATTCTTATTTATGGAGATTTGTGTCTACGAGGTCGGCAAGGAGGAATGCCAAGCCTTACAATCAGGAATCCTCGTCAAGCTCTTCCAAGAGCTCCTGCTCCTGAGGAACAACGGTACAGACAACAACGACCTCCCAGACCTCCTCAGTCCCTTCCAATTCCGTCATTACAGCAACAACAGCACTTCCATCAGCAACAGCAACGATATGACGAAGCCGAATATGACGAACGAGAAATCGGAGGAATGGAAATGCAGCGTCAAGAGCTTCACAAAGTGTCATACAGTAGAGAAGTAGAAGTTTGAGCAGGTGTTCTGCGTCTGTGTCCTCCACAAAGAAATATATATTCATAGCTTTACTTTCATATTTTTAATAGAAAATACTTTAACGTGTCACACACACCCACGCCCTTTATAGACATAAGAGGATCCTGTTCTCTATAAATGTATACTTATCTTAAGTATAATAATCACTTTTCTACTTTTAATACTGTTAGAGATCCAAAACAACCAAACCAAATGCCAAGTGCTTTACCTACACACGATGTAACTTTGTATCTGAAAATCTCTCTGGACTTATTATTGTAAGATTGTAACATGAATCTCTCTATGAATCCCATGGCAAATAAAGTTTTACTACTTTCATAATGAACCAGCTGAACCACAAGTACGACTTTTTCATTCCGTTTCGAATCTCGCAAATCTCAAGCGATACTGTCTCATTCCAATTAAATACATTATTCAACTTGCAGGCGTCCATATTCATTTTATATTGTTTATTCGTTTTCAATAATGGAATGGACTTGAGTAGTACAACATTATTCCGTTGTTTTTATATCCTTAGAATAATATAACAATAATAACAGTGTAATTCGTTTGGAACGCCATAATAGCAACTAAACTATAACTAAGTACTAAGAAAATTAAAACAAAAACATAATTTTTAAGACATTGTCCGTGCAGAAGAAAACAGCATAATATGAATACATACTAATTATTATTAGTTATTATTACACAGGCCTCAAGACGATTTCCAATCCATACACCCTGCAAGCTTGAATTGAAAGGTAGAAATTTTGTGTCACTTTCATTATCATAGTGCATAGCTGCTGTGTTATAATAATTTTGTATTTAACTCCTGACCATTCTTTCTTACACATATCCTCATTAATTCTTAATCAATGTATAATCATCAATCAAAATATCCCTTTGACTACATGAAAATAATATACTTATTTATATGATTGACGGAATCTCACGCACATTAGTCAAAACTTCCAGTGATGATGCATTCAAATTCAAAATAAAATATTTACCATTATGAAAATTTAGACTTGTAAATACTCGTGTAATCCAAATTGCAACGTATATTTAAAATGTCAACTAATCTATATGCATAGAATAACTTTTTAACATTATTATTACAACTATTCTTGGTGTCAAACTGTCAAGACACATTTCTCTAATCATCACACGCTGAATCTTCATGTGATACACATAATATTTATAATTAAAATGGTTTGAAAAATAGACTGTGAACAACAACACAACGACACAAACAACACATAATTAAACGCGCGTGTGTGTATTTAGTACGATGTACAACAAAGTACAAAACAAATATATGCGAGATCACTGTTTATCAGGTTAATATATTACGCGTGCACTGTCAGCGGTTTTTTTTATCTTGTTGTACCTTCATATTCTGCGTTTACCTGTTCATCTCCGCTTAAGTTTCAGTTTTATATCTTTCACAAGATTTACATAATTCACACTTATTGAGACATCTTCCTTCATCAATTTAATAGCTAACGCCAACAGATGAAATCATATTCCCAGTGTAATGTATATTCCTTATACTATATTATGCTCACTTTTAGTTACACAGCTTAATTTTACTCATTGAAATAGATATAAACGAGATACAAGATGCAAATTAAGTCATTGAGTCATATCCAGCTTTTTAAACATCTTAAATAATTATTGATTTCAAGTGTTTCAAGTATCTTACGCCATTTTGGTTTACATTTCTCAATCTAACTAGAAAGAACATTTCACTTTCTCACTTGAACAAAATAACATGGATTTTTGTACCTTTAATTTTCTTTCAGTTTAGCAATATGTATTTGTTGTATATTATTCTGTCGTAATAATACCTCCAGTCTAAAGGAAATCAAAAAAACTTTTCCATTAATTTAACCTCTTATTTTATGAATAATCGTTCTTATAGTTTCTCGTGTCACAGAATCTCGTGTACATTTTTGTGTTTTGTTGACTCTCACTTATCTATACTTATTAAATTTTATGGATACACCCTGCCTGAAGCCGCCTCTAAAATTAAGTCTCTCGCGTGTATCAAATGCGATTATTATTCACTTTTAAACTTACTTTGAACTTAAGCCAATAATGATTCTGATTCTGCCTCTCTGCACTTATCTCACATTCCTCGCCTAATTTTACAAGGTGAACATTTGAGCTACTAAAATAACGACGAGGAATTCATGTATGCGTTTCATATCTCAAAGTTAAATTGATCATAAAATAATAAAGTCAGAATAAAACTTACATATTTTCTATCCGTGAAACCTTCATTCAGAATTAAACGTAAATTTAGTAACATAAACCATTAAGTACTCATGTAAATTCTTTTAGCCCGACGACAGTGTGTCTATTTTATATATTGCATAGTGATGACTTAATACTCTTTCTGCACAGTGTGATAGTTGCTCACTCATATTTCAAAATTAGCACGTGTAACAAAATAAACTTTCCAAGTAACACAGTTCCACTAAACTAACAATGAGTACCACAGAATATATATATAGTAAATTAGATTCTGCGGCAGATTCATAAATGTTCTACGTTGCTGTTCCACATTCCCACAGTGAAAAATATTGAGTCAGGTTCCTCCAAATTACGGTCCATTTATCATGTTTAAAATTATGTAGTAGTTTCCTAATTCTTATCAAACCTGGGGTTGTGGCATATGTTGGTGCACATGATTATTTTTCACATGAGAATTTGATGCATTCAGCAGTTCTCCGAAAGACTGGTCGAGGCAATGCTTTAATTCCGTGTAGGTGGTGATGAGTATGCTTTGCTCGTCGTGAGACATGAGGCACACCTGTGCAAACAAATTTCAATGTTTTTGAGTATTCCCCGTAAAAACTACAAAACTACATTTGTAAGCGATTTGAATTTTAAAGCATGTTACTTTGTCTCCAGAACCAGCATCTAGACGATTTAGGCAGTATACAACATGGGATAGGTCCAAATAGGGTCGCCCATCTGCTGTTACTTGGTGGAATACGTAATCACGAAATAGTTTCAGAAGATACCGATCACCAGTCTCAGACCATGCTGGATCCATATTGAATCTAGTTATAATTATATTAACATGAGTAATTAGGTACAAGACGGTAGTGCTAGTTAGAATTTCTAGTTACTCATTTCGCTCTAAGACGGTGTTGAGTTTGACGATAAGTCGGAACAATCTCCCATTTTCAAGCTCTCGAGTGAGACAGTTTTCAAGCATTTCTGCCCTAGCATTGGCTGAGTCCAGTTGGTTGTAAAACCGAGCTCCGATCATAGGCATGATGTCATTAACAGAACGAGTAGTTCCTGCCCGAGGATTCATTAAGTACGCTATTAAATTACGAAGGTCCGCTGAGTACGTGCGAGAAATTAGGTCCATCGAGGTGTTCAAGTTGTCTCGCTGAACAGCCAGGAGTGAGTTACAGGCCAGGGCGAGGAGAAGTTTCCCAAATGATACCAAGTCCTCTTGCTGAGTAATTAACGTAAAAATATCAATCTTCTAAACTGACACTCAAAGTCTTCAGACAAAGCCTGACCTGATAGAACGAAACCATTGATGCTGGATTTGTGTTGGGGTCAAATGTGACCATATCGTACACTCCACAGCAGTTAAGACGAATGGAGGGACGGGTTCTGGATGTAAGAAGTATTTTAGAAGGGTCTAAGCATCGTACGGATAAACCGGCACTGTGTATCGTCCGAATCACAGAACTGAGTTGAACTATATAGGCCCATAAAAGATTTTCTGGAAGCATGTCTGTAATAACAGGAAATATCATTCTTCATTGCAGCTGCTCACTTGCCAAAGTAGTCAAACTACTTAAAAATCTGGAGACTTACTTGCATGATGTCTTAATAATGCATTTTTCTGGTGACTATAAGGTCGGGGTACTGAAGGATCACTACTGAATGGGTCAACATAACCGTTCATTTGATTATTTCTATCAAAATGTCTTTGCATGAGTGTGTCAGCTGAGGCAAAATAGTCGTAGACAAATATCAAAGCTGGAAATAGCACAACAAATCAGTACACACACCACGCGACCAATTAACCTGAAATTAAAATAATCCTCACAGTTATCTCCGAAAGCCTTCGTTGTGAAAATCTCTCGAAGCTGAACTAAGTTTGTGTGTGAAATGTTCTTCCATGCTTCTATCATCCCCAGCCATTTGCCACTAGGCAGGCGAAAGCCTTAAATAATCAGAAATATTTTAAAAGTTAACTTCTAGCAGTCACTTCCCATAAGATATAATCCTGGAAGGGTCGTGTCGTACCGTGAATGCGTCGAAGACAATAGGTAAAGCCATTTTTGGAATTGACTGCCTTGTAGACGGTAGAAGGGTAGCCAAAAATACTGGACTTCTGAAGAAGAGTTTCGACAGGGCAGATTTCATGGAAGTGATCCACCTGAGCAGGAATATCGGGGAAAACGGAAGGGTTGGGTTGAGAAAGCGTGACCGCACACTTGTGCATCAGTTCAAGTCTAAGGTCCTCTGGGGCAAAGTACGAGGAGGGGGACTGTGGAGAGGGATGGACGACAGGAGTGGGAGCTGGTCCCAAGTTGGAGACTCGAGTGGTAAAGTCTTTCAGATGGGAAGGTGGTCCAGGATAGACGGAATATGTCGGGAAGACATGTGGCCCTCCTGGATCCTCCTGAATCTCTTGTGTCTGGTTTTCCTCGGGGTTGTAAAAGTACGTCGTTCCTCCCACATTCTCCTGCTCCACCCACAAATTCTAAGAAACCGTATTAGTCAATAGGGCCCTTCATTCCCACTCACCACAACGCACTACATTCATTCATATCCCTTTTGCCCTCTCACCTGGTATGATATGGGTGGCACAGGCGTTGTGTTACGGGACAATGGAGGAGTTCCATTGTTTCCAGGAGTTGTGGGGGAAATATTGTCACCGCGTCCAGTGTAATTGGCAGGCTTTTGAAACAACTGAGGCTCAATGTTACTCATATTGCTGCTCCCCACACTCCCGATATGATTCTGAAATGACACAAATTGGCTCTCAGAAATATGTATATACGATATAATGCACTAGATGTAATAACATAAACGCAGTCATATATAGTTCCAGAGAGGCAGCTGGAAGTCCCCTACTATACTGCTGGACCTATTCCACCACCAGCAGCACGTATTATTATTATAACCTAGTCTTTATCATTTTACCCTTATCGGTCTTCTGTACTAAAAATCATTTCGCTTATCAGTCATTCAGGCTCATTTGTTTTCACCACATCCATCGACAACAACAAATTACGTGTATATGTTGCATATGTGGGGTAAGGAACAAGTAAGATAACCTTTTGCGCATACATATTTACAAAAATAATTGATAGTCTTTAATAATAGCTGACTGACCGAACCGGGAGCATCAAGACTGAGGGATGCTAAGTTTTGGCTCAAGTGATTAGCTGTGGTAGCAGTGGAGGATGAAACAATTCCCAGCACAGGACTTCGGCCCTTCATAACACAACACATAAAGTCAACCTTTATACAATTTGTTACATAATACATAATTTCAAACATATCCAAATTAATAAGGTAACTTAAAACGTAAAAGCGAACAAACTAAAAGCACATAGAATGAGATTTCTGTACCGATGTCACATTCTACCATAAAATCATATGTATGAGGTACTCGATCGAGACCCATCAATGTCACAGAATCGTTCAAAATTGTTTTCAAAATAAAAATATTTAATGGAAACACGAAAATATATGTATATATATTATGTTCAAAAGTGGAATCACGTACGACGGCATTGTATGAGGCCAACTTGGACTCCTGCGGTATGCCTTGGCTGACATAATTTACAGATGAGTAAAATGGGTCCATAACATATTTTCTCGTATAGTTTGCAACGTAATGTGCACTTCTCCTAGTAAAGGTTTAAACGGCTTTGAATCTGAAAAGCAAACAGACGGATATTTCTACATGTATTTTAGGGAATGTAACTCTCGCCTTTTTGGATTCAACAATGTATTGATATCCTGCCCTTCTCTGTCACTACGTCAACTTTTCAAACACAGGAAGTTAGACATTATGGTAAAATAACTCACATCAAATGTAACATATCTTTTACGAAAGAAATTCGTACACTGCGTTATCATTATTGACATCGGACTAATCCGTCTGTTATTATCATTCACGGTAATATTTCAGACCGAATTGAAACATAATAATATACTACGTTGTCAATTGTGTTATCTATATTTAATTTCAAACCGGACAGTCTGCTTCATGCCTCATGCATCGTACATCCATGAATGCTATGTCCGAATCTACCACTTGGAATAGACTTTATATAGACTAAATTCTTAAAATGTTAAGTGTTATATCGTTGTAATGAAGATTTGAAACTCATGATCGACTGTTTTAATAACCATATTGGTTCCACGTTGAATAAAATGCAATCTAATCAAACCGCAACTTTAACTGCCAACAAAAAGTGTCATAGTGTGGTGACCTAGCAAGTTCCTTTCGTAGAGCCTTGCCTTACTGGTTGAGTTCTGAATCTCAGTAATACAGCAGTTATGGCGAGCATGATTATGTATCACTCTTTATCTTATGATCATTATTTCTAGTAACTCGCATTTGCATTAGATTTCCTTGTTGAAACGAACCATACTAATCATAAATGTAAGCATGTGTACAGGATAAATACTGAGAAAATTGTGAACTAGTTGTAACTCGTGAGCTTTTTTTTACTATTTTAACATTTTTAATTTCATCCCATACATGGTATCCTATGTTAGAAAATTCGGTTTTCAGGACATGATTCGCTTCAAAGCAATAAATTGAAAACCTGAGTTTCTAAATTGCTTGAGTTAGAGTTTATAAAAAGCCTTGTAACGACAGAAATCTATCTTTCTTCAAGTTGGTCATCAAATTAATGATGCCTACATGTGATTTCCTCTCCATTTAATTTATCGAAGACTTTTTCCATGCTTATATAAGACACACCCGAGGACTGTCATTATTTGTCTTCAATTACTTGTCTACTGACTGAGACTAGGTCCACAAACAATTACTATTAAGTGCACCAGCAAACAACACATACAAACATTTAACCCACGAATACCATATCATTCTTACACACATATACACATGCTCACACTTAAACTTTTTCTCCAGTTAACTGTCTCACTCCTGAAATTACTATGTACTGGACACTTGATATCCATCTCAGATATCACGTTGCAGTATGTACTACTAGTTGCTGCAGTTAACCGTGTTGTTGCACTTGTCTCATTCAATCTTCATCCTTATTTCCTTATGGACCCTTTTTATTATTATTCCTACCTCTATTCATAGATACATATGAGTTCATAATACACTTAGCACAAACACATGCACCATAATATATCATTTTTAACGATCCATTGTCTCATTATAAACTCACTTGAACTCACGCTTCATCTCTTCTTAATTCGACACCCGTGTAAACATCTTTATAATTGCACAACGATACAAATAAACCAATGATATTATACATATATCTCTCTTTTAAACTTTCTCTCTCGTTTCGTTTAGACTACTACGCATTTATTGTATTCACCAATTGCTACTATACTTCAGTACACAGCACTTCCATGTAGGTATACATAGATATATATCTTTCACTCTAATTCGCCTTTCTCCCCATTTAACTCTACAGCTTTTACACGACCAGAAGAAGAAACCCACACAAACTACTACAAGCCTTTATATTGACATCCCCATCATTTCCAAATCACATTCAATCCCATACCTGGTTTTCACTGAGCAACCCCAAATGGAAATCTACAAATATATATATCTCTCTCCTGGTTTAATTGAAGAACTCCTGACCTGCTGCTGCTGCTCTTGACATTCCTGACCTGGGGAAAGTCAGGAGTGAAACGTGTCTTGTGAGTGTGTGTTTCCTCAGCAGAATTGAAAAACTAAGTAAATAAAAAGAGACTAGGAGCACCAACAACAACGAACTCGAGGAATAATAATAAAGCAGCCAGACAGATGCCTATATAAAGGACATATTAGATGTATATATATATATATATAAAAG
>Ga0194135_10001448_pt1 | contig 14218 bp, 7 predicted proteins | sample LitLau_LLRF_2013_FD_134024 | JGI IMG/M metagenome (GOLD analysis project Ga0194135, IMG submission 134024) | Freshwater sediment microbial communities in response to fracking from North America - Little Laurel Run_MetaG_LLRF_2013 (version 2) | ecosystem: Environmental > Aquatic > Freshwater >...
ACCGCATAGCGGTTACTGCCAGAAGCGCTACGAACGCTTCTGGTTTTTTTATGCAGATAGTTCAGGTATAGGAAAGAGGAGAGAGTAGAATTATTTCATCACAATAATCCTCCTTCCCGTAATTTTAAAGTGAACATTTCCTAGTTTTTCAATATGCGCCAATAACTCGGCAAGGCTTTTTGTACGATAAAATGTTCCACCAAACTTCTGCCCCTCAAAATCTCCTCTGAATTCAACATCCACGTCATACCAGCGGGACACCTTTTTCAAAATGGTTACCAGGTTATCATCATTAAAGATGAAATAGCCATTTTTCCAGGCGATGGCTTCATTGATATTGACATTGGAAACTTTGATGAGATCGGCCTGATTGGTAACCATAGCCTGCTGACCTGGTTTTAAGAAGCATTGGCTATGGTTTTTATTCACCTGAACCGCTCCCTCCAGTAAAGTGGTCGTTACATCATTCTCATCACCATAGGCCGAAATGTTAAAATGGGTACCTAATACTTTTACCTGTACATCGTTAATGCTCACGTAAAATGGCTTATCTTTATTTTTAGCGACCTCGAAATAAGCCTCTCCCTTCAATTTCACCCGTCTTTCCCTACCCGAAAATTCAACAGGATAACTTATAGAAGATGCTGAATTTAACCAGACATGAGTACCATCAGGCAGTATGACCTGGTATTCACCGCCACGCGGCGTAGATAAAGTATTATACACTGAAGAATTATCGGCCGCTTTAACCCTGGCACCCGCCAAAAGGGGCTGGTAAACCAATTTACCATTGCTGAAATTATTCACCTGCATTTCGCGCGATTTAACCAATGTGCCGCTAGTCTGATGATCAAGTACAATGACTTTGCCGTCAGCCAATGTCAAAACAGCTTTATCAGTACCCGGTAAGATTTGAGCAGGTTTAGTCAAGGCAGCTTCCTGCTGACTATTGACAAATTTATACTTGCAGATGAAATAAAAACCGGCCCCACTTAAAACAGCTATTACAGCTGCAACTTTTGCAAATCTCTGGAACAGCTGAACAATCCTTGTTTTGGGTATTTTTGAATGATGGGACTGGATAAACCGGACATCGGCTTTGATATCATCTAATACTTTACGGCTTTGTCTGTGGCTAAACTCAGGCCCCTGGTCAAGCAATAAGGATTGCTCATCAATAAGTGCAGCTGCTTCCTCCGGATGATCTTTCAGATAGCTCATTAATTCTGCGCAGTCAGAACTGCTTATAGAATTATCAAAATATTGCAACAGCAAATACTTTAACCTGTCTTCGTTCATATTTAGTTTATAGATGGTACCGTCCTAAGCCGGCTGGTTATGTAGAGAACACGCAGAATGAATGATAGGACTAGTCAGAAGTGATTTATTTTTTAAAACCAGAATAATAAAGCCGAAAAACATAACAGATCGGCATATTGAAGATGACTCTTTAAGGTTTTAAGGGCTTCGACCATATGGTTCTTCACTGTATTTGGCGAAATATGCAACTGATCTGCGATCTCCTGATGTGTGAGATGCTCTATACGGCTCAGCCTGAATATACGCTGTTGCTGTGGAGGGAGTTTATTAATAACAGAATCGGTAAATTGTTCAAGATCATGTGCCAGCAAGTCTTCCTCAGTATTGTTGTGGACAGTAATGAGCTGTTTAATAAGATTTTCTGTAAGCTCCCTGGACTGACAAATTCGTCTGAGTGCATTCAATGAAAGTCTTTTAGCAATGACATAGAGATATAACCAGATGTTCCCTTCGGCTTCCAGCCTACCCCTGTTCACCCAAAGGTTGATGAAACATTCCTGTACAATTTCTTCACTCTGATCACTATCTTTTAAAAACCTGAAGGCCAACCGGTAAACTTTGCTACTATATGTTTCATAGATCTTATCAAAAGCAGACTCGTCGCCTGCAATCAATTGACGAATATAATTGCTATTAACTTCTTTGTCCACGTTAACTGTTCATAATTGGTTCCTAAATATAAAGAGTTAATCGTCGTAAATCATAACATTAAATTAATACAATGCTATTTTGTGATATCTATTCAGGAAAACCGGTTACTCCGCCATTAACTTAAACACATTCTCAATTTCAACCTCAATTTCTTCCAGTAAAGAACCGGCAATATCCTCTGAAAAGTGCTCCATATATTCGAATTTGATAGCCAGCTCAGTCAGAATAGCTAATCCTGCAGTCACTGCCGTACCATGAAGCTTATGTCCTGCTTGTTTCAACCCTTTTAGATTTTGGGACGCTAAGTTAATTCTTAAATTGAGTAATGTTTCCTGAAGTTGTTTCCTGATCAATGCAAGAACTTCAGGAAGGTCAATCTGATCATTATCCCCATAAGACATCTTCAGGTTTTTCAGATCAAAATGTTCAGACTGATTGTTCATCGGATTATTAGCGTGAGGATCTTCAGAAAACTTCAACCATTTCTTTAAAACTATAGAAATTGTTTCCTCTACTACGGGCTTTACGATAAAGTCATCCATGCCTGCCTCCAGACATTTCTCCTTCTCTCCTTTTACATTTCCGGCCGTTAAAGCAATAATAGGCACACTATTTTCGTCCTGAAAATCACGTATGGCTTTGGCAACCTCATAACCATTCATTTCTGGCATCTGAATATCCATAAATACCAAATCCGGTAATTTATCTTTAAATAGTAAAATGCCTTCCAGCCCGTTTGTCGCTTCAAAAACTTCGGCATTGGGCAGAATATTTTTAATAATCGTACTGGTCAGATACATATTGATCTCATTATCCTCAACAATAAGAATTTTCAATCGTGCAGTAGTATTTAAAATAAAGTGAGTTTCTGTATGTAAATCAAGTAATTCGCGGACATGTAACCTGGATAGTGCCAGGTAGACATCTTCCATCTTCACGGGCTTAATAATCCGTTGTCTGACATCCAGTTCATCACAGAGTTTTATAATGTTATCATCTGCAGAACTATGGAGCAGAATTATAGGCTGTTCATCATGAGTTGAATAAAAGCTTTCCCTTATTTTTCTGATTGTATCTATACCATCCATATAAGGCATATGATAGTCCATCATTATGACATCGTATTTTTTCCTTTCGGATAAAAGTTGTAAAGCCTCGAAACCGCTTTTGGCTTCGTATACTTTTATATTCTTCAATTTTAAGATCTGACTTAAAATAATCCGGTTATTATCATTGTCATCTACAATCAGTATATTTCTAATAGCATCAATATTTTCCCATTCAATTGCATCTCCGCTTAATGATTTTAAGGTAATTTGAAAATGGAACACACTTCCTTCACCTGGGACACTTTCCAGTTCAAGAGTACTATCCATCATCTTTAACAACTTATTAGAAATCGTCAGACCAAGACCAGTACCCCCATATTTCTTCGTTGTAGAGGCATCTTCCTGTGAAAAAGCATCAAATATCTTACTTTGTTTTTCAGTTTTTATACCAACCCCTGTGTCCCGGACGCTAAAGCGGATTGTGGTTTGGTTATCCTGAGTACCGACAGTTTCTACCCTTAATTCAATTTCACCTTTGTCCGTAAATTTCGAAGAATTACTCAGCAAATTAATCAGGATCTGCTTTAATCTGATCGCATCTGCCCAAACAAACCTCGGCAGATCAGGAGATAAATTGAGCAGAAGTTCCAGCTTTTTAGACTGTATCTGATAATTGATAATGCTGATTACTTCGGCCACCATTTCATACAAATCAAATTTATCAACGTCCAGTTCAAGTTTCCCTGCTTCAATTTTAGAGAAATCTAAAATATCATTGATAATACTTAATAGTACATTGGCAGATTGGTTTACTATAGATAAATATTGGCTTTGAGTCTCATTGAGACTGGTCTTCAATACGAGATCTGTAAATCCGATGATACCGTTTAAGGGGGTGCGTATTTCATGGCTCATATTGGCCAGAAATTCTGACTTGGCAATACTCCCCTGTTCTGCGAGTAGTTTAGCTTTTTTCAGTTCCTCGCGCTGCTCAATCATCAATGAAATGTCCTGAGTAAAAATCATTATTCCGCCTATCTCATCATCTTTGATATACCAGGGTCTCATCTCCCAGGTGATAAACAAGTCTTTTTCAGAGCCTGGCAGGTGATAAACATCTTCTTCTCCTTTTTCAATAGCTCCACTCAGAACATGCTTGTAAAGCTCAATATTCTGCTTACCAAGTTTTGGAAAAACATCCAGATGGAAGGCTCCGGTAATATGCTGACCGGTTAGCGCATAATCCTCAATCCATTTATGGCTTACAGCCAGATACTTCATATCAGTATCCAGCATAGCTACCGCAGCCGGAGCATTCTCCACAAATGCGGCAAGCCTTCCTTTCTCTTCTAAAAGTGCATTTTCTGCATCTTTCTGTTCTGTAATATCTATAGCTATGCCCAGATAACCAATAATATTATTTTCGATATCACGAATTGCTGTAACTGCAAGAGAAACATATATGGATGTTCCATCTTTTTTGATGTAGGTCCACTCCCTTTGTTCAGAGCCATATTTTTCAGGTTTTTCCACAAACACCCTGAACCCTTCCACTAAGGTACCAAGGTCCTGGCTAAGCGCTATCCCCCTTTCTTCTAACTCTTTCTTTTCATGAATAATACTTGGAGTGTGTTTTCCAATCATCTCTTCAGCTTTATAACCCAATAGATTTTCAGCACCCTTGTTAAACACATTAATTACCCCATGAATATCAGTAGCGATAATACTTACCTCCGAAGCGGCACTCAATACATCATCCAGAAGTTTTCTGGATTTGTTAAATTCTGCCTCAATTTTTTTCCGTTTATCAATGTCCTGGATCGTTCCGTATAACCTGATACACTTATTATTTACAAATTCAGCATTTCCTATTGCACGCACCCATACCTCCACACCAGACCGATCCACAATCTGCAATTCCAGATCCCAGGATTTACCCTTCTCAACAGCTTCATTTATAGCCCCTGTGAATTTCGCTCTGTTCTCCCCTTCTTTATAAAATTCAGCCACATTCTTCAGCTCCGGCTGATAATCAACCGGTACACCATGTATTTCTTTAGTAATTTCAGACCAGGTAATTTTTTGACTTACCAGATTATACTCCCAGCCACCAACTCTTGCGACTCTGTTAGTCCTTTCCAGCATATCTTTTGTACGCTTTAAATCCTTTTCCAGATAATATTTATCTGTAATATCAACTGCATTCCCGATGACATACGAATTGCCATTAGCATCCTTTTCAAGGATATTATTAAAGAGCCATATTTTGGATGCACCAGATTTGGTAATTGTCCGCATTTCCCCTCTTACTGTTCCATTTTTTTCGATATCTTTTAAATAAGTCTTCAAAAAAACATGATCAGTCTGCGGGACGATATCAAACAACCTCAGTTTAAGGATTTCCTCTTTACTATAATCCAGAATAACAGCACCAGCATCATTCACAGACAGGAAACGTCCCTGAAGATCATGTGTACACATCAGACCTTGCGAATTCTCAAAAAAAACTTTTAATTTTTGTTCGTCTATAATTAACCGCTCCCGCTTTTCAACATCCTCTGTAATATCTCTGGCAATTGCATAAAGGTTACCGGTAGCTTGTTCAAGCGTAGCTACCCACTGAAGTGTTTTGATCAGGTTTGCCCGGGTTCTGAAACGGTGCACAAAACTAATGGCACTGTGATCCGAGCTTAGTTTTTGTAATTCAAGCCTGGTATGGTCCAGATCTTCAGGGACTATCAGATCAAAAAATGACATCTCTGTCAAAGAGCTTGTATCCCATCCTACCATTTTCACAAAAGCCGGGTTTACTTTTTTAAAAAAGCCCTCTTTATCAGTAATACAAATTACATCATCCGAAAGCTCAAACAACTTCTCAAAGTTCCTGAACTCTTCTTTTCTCCTTCTTTCTACAATTAATGTAATTACTTCATCACGCAGTAACTCCAATGCCCTTTTCTGAGGCTGACTTAAAGTTCTGGGTACCCTGTCAATTACACATAGCGTTCCTAAAGCAAAACCACTAGAGTCAATCAGCGGATAACCGGCATAAAACCTGATATTAGGATCTCCGGTTACTAATGAATTGTCTTTGAAACGCTCATCAAGACAAGCATCTTTAACTTCCATGATGGTCTGGTCAAGGATAGCATATCTGCAGAAAGCCAGTTCTCTGGGAGTTTCATTTACGCCAAGTCCCACTTTTGATTTAAACCATTGCCGGTCCTTGTCAATCAATGAAATCAACGAAATTGGTGTTTCACAAATTAAAGACGCGAGTTCAGTAATCCTATCAAATTCAACCTCATCGATAGAGTTGAGAATCTGATAATCCTGTAAGACTTTTAACCTGTCGGATTCATTTTCTGGAAGTGGTTCGTTCTTCATTTCAGACTTTTTGTAATTAACTAAACACGTATTTCCTGGAACAGGATATTGATAAAATTTCTTATTTTCTTAATTCACCGATTACTTTTTCAATGACCTCTTCCAAATGATTAATCAGCTTTTTTAAGCTCTCGGAATCTCCATAATCAACTGCAGATGCCTCAATTTCCAGAATATCATCTTTCAGGCTTGTTATCCCCATAGCATCTACAGACGGTTTAATTCTATGCGCTATCTTACTTATTTTTTGATAATCCTTATCCATAAAGGCATTTTGAATGTCCCTCACAGCCAAAGGCGTCTGTTCTATAAATAAGTTTTTCATTTTTTCGATAAAATCCGGATTTCCCCGCGCAATAGCCTGCAATTGTGATAAATCAAAAAGAGGTAAGGCAGTTTCTTCTTTGACTAAAACAGGTTCCTCTTTTTTAGCCGGCTCCTTAGGCAGCCATGAAGAAACAATTTTCAATAGCTGACTTTCTTCGAAAGGCTTGGAGAGGTAGTCATTGAAGCCGGCATCCAGACACTTTTGATTATCACCTTTTAAAGCCAGGGCAGTCAACGCAATAATAGGCGTCTTGTTAAGCATTTTATTTCTAATGATCTCGACGGCTTCCATGCCATCCATAATTGGCATCTGGACATCCATCAGAATAAGATCATAATTATTGTGCTTGATCTTTTCAATAGCGTCAATTCCGTTAACCGCCTCCTGGCAATTAACATGATGAGCCTTTAGAATAGTTGTGGCTAGTAATCTGTTAATTTCGTTGTCATCGGTAACAAGTATAGTTTTATCAGAAAAGATAGTCATATCAACTTCTGTTTCCACCTCATCAGGCAATGAATCCCGATTACCCTTATCCAGTTTCAAAATAAAAGAGATGGAACTACCCACGTTTTTTTCGGTTGTTACTTCCATTTCCCCTCCCATCAGTTCGATCAGTTGCTTACTGATATTCATTCCAAGACCAGTCCCGCCATATTTTCTTGTTACCGTATCATCTTCCTGAGAGAATTTCTCAAACAGACGTTTCCTAAATTTCTCGTCCATGCCAATTCCAGTGTCCTTCACCATTATTTTTATGGTCTGACAGGTTTCAGCATCCTCCAGGACTATGCAACTGATCTCTACCGATCCTTTAGGGGTAAACTTAATTGCATTACTTACCAGATTAAGCAAGACCTGGTTAATCCTGTATGGATCACCAATTAAGATATCTGCCAGCCGGTCATCCGAAAAAGAGCTGATCAGGTTTATGCCTTTTTCCTCTGCTTTGTGCATCATCACATGTAATACCCGGTCCACAATATGATTTGGAACAAAACCTATATTCTCTAAAGTTAATTTACCCGAATCAATTTTAGTAAGATCAAGAATATCGTTAATAATAATCAACAGATTATCTGCTGCTGCATGTATCGTACTTAGAAAAAATTGTTGATTTGGAGCCAGGTTTGTTTTCTTCAGCTGGCTGGCCATACCTAAAATAGCATTCATCGGAGTTCTGATTTCATGGCTCATATTTGCCAGGAACATTTCTTTTGCATAGGTCGATGCTTCGGCCTGTTCTTTCGCATGAATCAGGTCCATTTCCAGTTGCTTATGCTGGGTAACATCCAGATGGATACCAATAGATCCAATCAACTCATTCTTATCATTATACCGCGGTGCACCACTGATGAGCCACCATCTCCCCTCTCCATTTTTATGATGCACAAAAACTTCATAAGAGTCAGACACCCCCTTCTTTCTTAATCTGGTTTTTTCATCTAATTCCTTTTGTACATGACCAGTCAGTTTCAAGGTAGCTGAAACATTTTTCCCCAGGAGTTCCTCTGGTGAATACCCACTCATTTTACAAAAGCTGTTATTTACGTATTGTATAATATCATCATTATCAACCTCCATCAGACCGAGGTTCATGTTGGCCAGAATACCCCTGTACTTTTCTTCCTTGACTTTTAAGGCTTGCTCAGCATGTTTTCTTTTTTCAATCTCTTCATGTAAATATTCGGCAATAATCAAAAGGTCATCACTGCTATTATCGGCTTCTGCGCCATCAAAAATACCAACTGCAGCCTTAAGTTTATTAACTGATATTTTTTTCACATCAAGCTCATGCTTGAGCATATCATTTAATTCTTCATACTGTTCTTCACTAATTTGAAAAGCCCTTTCAGCCAGTGCCCCATCTCTTTCAAAGGCCAGATAAGAGTCATTTATAGCAGACAGGAATTTGTCCAGAGAGCTGTGCCCCTGCAATTCCTGCGGCAGAAATTTAACGAGCTGTTTTTCTAAAAGTTTATGATACTTCATAAAATGAGGTAATAGTCATCGTTTGATTATGTAATTGACAGCCTCCTCCTTCATTAAACGGAGAAATTTCACCATAGGCATAAAAACCAGCCAGACAGGTCTGACCTCCCAGAACCTCAGCTACAGCCTCTACTTCCTCCTCTATTCTCGAACCCAGGATCAGTTTGCGTCCGACACAGCTGATCAGTAATGAAAAGTCAGGCGTTCCGTTTTCAGCGATTAAAGTCTGTGTGGCTGCAGTAGCAGCCGCAGCGGTCAGCTTATCAAGGTTCCCCCTCATGAACTTCACTTTGGATCCTACAGGGACATCCCCGGCAAAAGTCATACTCTTGTTTTCCTCGTCAATGGAAAGAATAGTCCTGACTACTGATTTCTTCGTTTCTGGTGTAGTCAGGGAAAGTGGAAAAAGCAAGGAAGAACCAGGTAGATTTTCAACATCAGGTCCAAGATACTTTTTATACAGATCCAGCGCATTAGTCCCATCTATCTCATATAAAACATTAGCTACTGATCTGGTTATTTCCTTTTCCAGACCGAACATATCCCAGCCCCCCTGAGATCCATGCGTTACCAGCAGCTTTGTACCATAAAAACCGACGGCCACTATCTTCCCTTCTTCGGGGTGACCATTCAGTCCTACCAGTGTAGAAGAGAAATCTGCGCCATCTCCGGCAAGCCCACCTGTGATCAGCAACTGATGATCTACTCCGTCGTTGAGCCCCTTGACCAGCTCACTTCCATTAACCAGATTACCATCTGAAAAGACCATTACATAAACCAGTTCATTTTTAGACAGTTTCTTCATTAAATCTATAGCGGCATCGTAACTATTGGGAAAATCATCAATATCAACAGAAGCCGTTTTAACCGAACATTGATCAAATTCAAAAGCTGCTACAGAGACAGAATCATCAATAACTGTCTGACCATATATTTCGCCGGCAGTACTGCACATCACTATTTCTGAAAATGGAAACTGGGTTTTTATTTTGTCATATAAAGCTTCATGCCTTAAGATGTCTTTACTTGAGAAGCAAAGTACAAGTCTGACAGCTGTTAAACTAACTGGTTTATTCAATGGGTGAGCGATCCAATGATCCTCCTGATATTGAAAGAGCGAAACATTCATGATTTATTTTAATTAAAAAATAATAGATATTGATCAACCGTCTCCCTGGCCTGCCTGATTAAATTTAAAGAAATTTTACTATAAACACTGAATAAATAGCAAATTGCCAATTTTTATTTAAATTCACATTTAAACAAAGTCATTTAACATACTAATTTACAGCAAAATAAAAACATTAACTAATGACACTCTTAAGAATTACCTGAATAAAGATTCTATCTTCTTAACCAATACTGGTTCCGGGCTATATTTAAGCTTAAATCCAAGAGACTTTAATACCGTTAAGTGCGAAATCCAATAGGCAACTGTACTCTCGGCTCCCTGGTTTCTATTCACACCACCCTTTAGTAAACCATCACTGCAACCTTTTGTTTCTTGATCATATAACGGCAGTTTTATGCAGTTTTTCCCCAGGAGCCATTGATAGCATGAATACATCTGTTTGATATATTTCTGGTCATAAGTAACCTCATACGCCTTAAAATACATCAATACAGCAGCCGTAGCCTCCGTAGTCTGTTGACTATGCTCAAACGACTGCCTAAGATCTTCATTATCTACAGGTTGCAGACAACCCTTATCAAGTATTTTAGTAGTCAGGAAATCCATACTTTCCAATCCGATAATCAATGAGTCTTTATTTCCGGTAATTTCATAATGACAAAACAATGCTAATGGTAAAATGGCATTATCATAAGTCATTTTTTCTTCAAACCAGTTCCAATTATCTTCTTTAACCTGGCGATAGGCAATTTTTATTTTTATAATCAGTTTATTTAATTCCATAAGCATATGCTCATCATGTGTATATGCCTGTAAAAAACTGCTTAAACCAATAATTGTATTTGCAATTCCCCTAAGCTCTTTCAGTTTACCGAAATGAGGAACAGATTTTAAAAATAAATCAACAGCAAATTCCCTGGATGAATTATTTGGTGCGTGACGAATCAGATACCCCAAAGCCCAGATCGTTCTTCCGAAAGAATCTTCACTACCAGTTTCATCAAGATATTGCTTTTCGTAGCTTAAAAAGTTTCTGAAGCTCCCATTTTCACACTGCATATATTGAATAAAACCAAGGTAAACAGGCAGGAGTTCCAAAGCAATCTGACTTTTGTTCTCTGTCCAGGCCATTACAACTGCAATCAGTGCCCGCGAATTATCATCAAGGCAATATCCTCCTTTAAAGTTGGGAATACCATATTTTGCATGTTTGACAATCCCGGTACTATCCGTTAAACGCTGCAGATGAGCCAAACTAAATACAGGCATACTGTCTATATCCATCACTGGTATATTCTTTTGTTTAACACGCTTAACATTTGATATAATTTCCTGTAAAGTCTTAAAAAAAAGATGTCCAATACCTGGCCAACGCAGGTGTAAGCCATAATTATAGGCATTTGTCTTTAACTCATGAAATTGTTGACTATCTGCAAATAAATCATTTACTATTTTCGCAAGCCGGTCAGCATCTTTAAAATCAAACAGTCTCCCACGGTTATTTGCTAACAATTCCTGAGCATGCCAATATGGGGTTGAAATGATTGCCGCTCCTGCACCAACTGCATATGATAATGTTCCACTGGTAATCTGGGCTTCATTTAGATAGGGTGTGATGTAAATATCCGCGGCTGTTAAGTAGTCAAACAGTTCTTCCTCATTAACGAACTGATTGATAAAAATAAGATGGTCCTTCACATTTAATTTTGTAGCCAGCCAATTCAGACCATCACGGTATTCTTCACCCGAATCCCTGATTATATCTGGATGTGTAGCCCCCAAAACAACATAAAGTACATTTGGGTTCTTCCTGACTATTTCAGGTAATGCTTCAATAACTGTTTCTAAGCCCTTGTTTTTACTGATTAAACCAAAAGTAAAAAGCACTTTTCTATTTTTAAAGACTAAAGAATTCTTCAAATGGTTTATTGTTTTAGCTTCAAAGTCAGGAACTCCATGCTCGATCAATCTTATTTTATCTTTGGGTATGTTATAAATCGTAGTCAGAAAATCTACTGCTCTTCTGCTCATGACCACAACTTTTGAGGAATATCCTGCAATTTCGCGGGTTATGGTCAGCTGCATATAAGACGGATTATTAAGTATGGTATGCAAAATACTAACCATAGGTTTTTGTAACGTTGCAATCAACAGTAACAGATAAGCACCATTATCTCCCCCATAAATACCAAATTCATGTTCAATGATACAGATATCAGCATTACTGGAGTTAATATAATCCGCCGCCCTGCTATAATCTTTCCGGTTATGTTGTCTGATCACAAACTGAACATCCGATGCGTACCTGTAAGCCTCAAGATCTTCTGAGTCAGTGATAGCGATGACAAAACTTTCTGCGGATACATCCGTATGAAGAGCAATCGCATTTAAAAGGTTATTATTAAATGTAGCAATACCACATTCACGCGGAGGGCAAGTAGATATATAGGCTATTTTCATTGTAATATCTTTTTACAGGTTAAATGATCCTCCCAACAGGGCGAATTATAGCTAATGAGAGCCAGATCTTGAGTTCAGAACAGAATAAGAATTGATGAAAAGAACAATGATAAATTTATATTTAAATATTAAGTTATAAAATTTAAATTTAGATACATAATTTATTGCCATATTTAATTGCTTTAAATATTATTCTCCCCCGTTAAAGTATCTGACTCCGGGAAACTTAATCTATTTAGCAAAATAAATAGCAGTCCGATTGACAGACTTCAAAATGTCTCCAATATTTATACTGATATTCGTCATGTGAAATTTTTAATCATTGAAGATGAAGATGGCTTAAGAAAAAGCATTGATCAGTATTTAACAACTGAAGGGAATATCTGTGACTGGGCATCAACTTATGAAAAAGCATTTCAAAAACTATCCGTTTACGATTACGATTGCATTTTACTGGACCTGACGCTACCTGATGGCGAAGGACTCCAGTTATTAAAACACCTCAAAAAAGCAAATAAGGCTGATGGTGTACTTATCATTTCTGCCCGTAACGCTTTGGACCAGAAAATTGAAGGCCTGAGTCTTGGTGCTGACGATTACCTGATTAAACCATTTCATCTGTCTGAATTATATGCAAGAGTTCAGGCTATCGTCAGACGCCGGAACTATAATGGCAATAGTACGATTCAATTTAACGAACTGGAAATAGACACCATCTCTAAGGAGATTAAGGTCAAAGGCCAGATAACTTATTTCACCAGAAAAGAGTTTGACCTGCTGCTATATTTCCTGACCAATAAAGGGAAAGTTATTTCTAAAGATGCAGCTGCAATTCATATCTGGGGTGATGACGCGGATATGGCTGATAGCTTTGACTTCATCTACACACATATTAAAAATATCAGGAAAAAATTAACAGAAGCAGGTTGTACAGATTATTTCCATTCTGTTTACGGCATAGGTTATAAATTCTCAGCATCATGAAGCTGATATCCAGGTATAATATCATTTTGCTGGCTATCAGTTTTGCAGGGCTGATCCTGATTGGCTTTCTATTTTACAGGACGCTCAGTTATTACCTGGACCGTCAGTTAGATGATGACCTGGTAGAGGAAATCATGGAGGTTCAGGATTATACTCATACTAAAAATATTCTTCCAGCTCCCAATTATTTTGAAGACCTGATTGTACAATATCAAAAAACAGACAAAGTCAATGGAAACAGAAAATTTGCCGATACCGTATTCTATAACCCCAAAAAGAAACTCAGAGAAAGAGCAAGATATCTTGAAACTGATCTGAAATTAGGTACAGCATCTTATCGTGTACTTATTATTGCCTCTAAAGCAGACCGGGAAGAAGAAATTAAGACGATCTGCCTGATTATCATTTTACCTGTTCTGTTATTATTGGTCATCATTCTGATCGTTAACCGGATTATGATCCGTAATCTCTGGCTCCCGTTTAGAAAACTATTAATTAATATTAAAGCATTTAATCTCGACAAAGAACTCCCCTTCCAGCCTGTAGACACCCAAATCGAGGAATTCAGAGAGCTGAATACTGCTGTTGTAGAAATGTCAGATAAGATCCGCTCAGACTACCGTGATATTAAACTTTTCACAGAGAACGCTTCGCACGAAATGATGACGCCACTTGCAGTAATCAATTCCAAGCTGGATACCATACTACAATCCAATCTACTGGGCAAGGAAGAAAGCGAAACATTAACAGATCTGTACAAAGCCACCTCAAAATTAACCCGGTTAAACCAATCTTTATTGTTACTCATCAAGATAGATCATAATCTGTTAACTGATCAGGAGGAAATAGACATTGTGCAAGTCATAACGGATAAATGTACTTACTTCCAGGAACTCATTACCAGAAGCGAGTCAT
>Ga0194135_10001449_pt1 | contig 14213 bp, 8 predicted proteins | sample LitLau_LLRF_2013_FD_134024 | JGI IMG/M metagenome (GOLD analysis project Ga0194135, IMG submission 134024) | Freshwater sediment microbial communities in response to fracking from North America - Little Laurel Run_MetaG_LLRF_2013 (version 2) | ecosystem: Environmental > Aquatic > Freshwater >...
CCTCTAATAGATCAAACAATAATTTGAACCCTCTCACAAATTACATTCCAAATCAAGTTAAGTGACAGTTATCGTGGTTCCTTTGTGGTATCAAATTACACAGCCTTTTGCTCTTCATCCAACGTGTTTTATATCCCTATAAAATTTTATACTTGGGCCATGAGCCGAATGCCAAACAACCATAGGAAGGAAAGTTGAGAGCAGCAGTACATGGAGAGCAATAGCAACAAAAAGCCCAAAAGTTGGAATGACTCCTCTTGTTCTTCTGAAGTAGAGTGTTTTGTTAATATTAAATTCAAGCGAAAAAGAGTTCAATCCAACCAAACTGCCTATGCAGCACGAGGCAAGTGCACTCAAGTCAACTTCTTGATCGTTTTGAAAGTATGAATTGTTTGCATGGCATGAGCCTTGATACATTATAGCTGCATACATGTAATGAGGTTGATAAGCAAAAAAATATGTCTAGTTTGTGTTGTGTGTGGTGTAATGATGATGATGATGATGACGGTGAGGACCCCTGCCACAATTTCCAGTCACCCTAATTACATTTAGATGATTACTTTAGGACAGTCAGTCTAATAAAATATGAAACTGACATGAGACTCACCGCTGCTACAATGGTAGCTTGCCTGTTTGTTTAGCCATGAGCCAACAGTAACATCAGCATCGTTACTTATTTTGACAGGATGATACAGCCCAACCAGCCAGCCTCGTGAGCTCCTGCATTTGCATTGATACAACAAAATGTAGTAAGTTGTAAGTTGTGTTTCACTGTGGTTTGGTTTGGCTTGTTGTGTTGGGTTTCTTCTTATGACTATGTAAAAGTCAAGTGGTAACTATGAATAAATACGTTAGCGGCAACCTGCAAGCTTTGTGACTTGTGTCAAGTAGTCAAGTAGTGGTAATAATGCCGTCGTTTATACTGACATTGCAACATTACACTGCAAGAACCATTCATGCAATCCTTTATTTGAATATAATTGCTACGAATAATGACAACAACATTCAAGAGTTTAAAGGTTGGAGCTTGTAGTTGTAGCCAAAAGAATTTCAATTTTGTTGCTGGTGTTCGCATCAACATTCCTTAATTCCTTAGATTACTCAAGTTGTCCATGTTTTTCTTTGTAATTGGCCCTGGACAATTCTAGTAAAGTGGTAAATTTCAATTCCATAAAAGGGCATGTGTTTAGGTACAAAAGCTTGGGGGATTTCTGATGGCTCCTTTGTAAAGGTTCCGTCTAAAAAGCTAAAGAAATTTTAAGCGATGCGATGCAATCATCTCTTTTTGACAGTGCAAAATACATTCACCCAATAATTTTAAGATGCAAATTATTCGCGAATCGTTTAAATGAGGTTCAAAGAGTTATGGGTTTCATTTCATCGCTCCCAAAGCCCCGTGAAATATTCCTTCAATTCAATCCCAATTGAGCGTTTAGTCACGCATGCCTTAAGGCGATAATGATATGCAAATGAATTGAGTAAGAGATGACTCATCATCACCATCATATCATACGTCCAAAACATTCAAACCATCATCGTCATCAACAGCTGCAGCAACTTGGCTTGAAATCTCCTTCTCCTGAAAAGTAGCAAACAAGCCGACAATCCGACAACCACATACATTTGAATAGCACAAACTTATCAATACCACAAACTTATCAATACCACCACCCCTTTTTGTTCATCATCTTCAAAACCCCTTCACATACATTCACTCCGAGAAAGAAACTCAACAAAACACAACGGGGGAACCCAGTCGCCTTCATCATCATCACACCATCAAAATCATCTTGCACGCAATGTAGAACAATAATTCCTGTTCCAACTTTCCAACTCAACTTTACTCCAGCCATTTTATAACCAAGTAGTGTAGACAGGGAGCTAAAATATCCTTCCACTTTGCTCCCAAAATCATTTATTTTGATGACAACACGACAACACGTCTATCTTCATTTTTTCCGGAAAAGCTCCAGAGAACTTTCATCCCCCTTTTGGTCTTGTAAACCACAAAAATCACATTTAGACGGAAACGTGCGTTACTTTTTGATTACGTTAAACAATACCAAATTGCCACTGCTCATGAAACGAATGATGAGGTATATGGTCATTTGTATCATTTAGTGTTGACTTTTCCAAACTCCAAATTTTTCATTCTTCGGCCTTGGTGCACTTTAAAACAGCGTGGTTCCTGGGTTCCTCAAGTTCGTGTTTCAAACTTGCTTAGGAGGGTTTTTTTCAGCATAAAATCAAACCGTGGCAAATGACAAACATGATTGTTCAGATTCATTCATTCATTCATTCAAGCAAGCAAGTCAAGGTTTCTAATATAGACTGAAGATAGATTTGATGCGGATATGCTATGCTCCCCTTTTTTCACGCACTTTCAATATTAGCACCCTGGAGAATTCTCATCATGTGCGTCCCTCCAGAAATGAAAGAGTGACGGGTGATTGGCAAAGCTTGACAGGGGAAAAATCAGGGGAAGCTTTGCCCAATAAGGTCATCGCAGGTTAACAAGGTTGATTTGGTTGACAGTAGCAAAAGCAAAATCTGTTGCAAAACCTATAGTCTCTAATATTGTTAAAGTTATAAATATTTTATTTTTCATTGCAAAAATGTTACACATGCGGGCCATGAAAAGAGTTGAGAAATCCGTAAAGTATGACAAAACAAAACGAAAAAGGGGATATTATCGCATCGCCAAGATTGAGATTTATCACTTGATCAGCAAGTACATTGCAGAATGCTGATCAATTCTGGAACGAAGTATGGAACGGACGACGCTTGCATGACTAAACTAAACTGCTTCTCTCTATCTGTATCTCTCTGTTGATACCTCACTTGATTGAGTTCTTGTTCCTCTTTTTCGTTGATTACATTTCAGTAGTTTATGGTACTTTCTCTCAATCTCCTTTTAGGTTGATGTTGCTCATCATGGTGATGATAATTGAGAAAAGAAGAAAATTCATGGAAACGAAGATAAGCATGAACATGAACAACTGAACTGAATCCACTCACTTGAAACTATATCGCTGGAGCTAGAGACTTTAAAGCCAAGTTTAAGTGTGAAAGCAATCCATCCACTATCCCCTCATGTCGAGCAGAGTAGTAGCCAGTTATCTTAAAAATCTTTGCGAAACTTCAAACTGAATCTGGGCAGATGGGTCGAGGAGTTGAGTACAAAGTAAGAATGAGGGCAGAAGCATGTTACATACATACATTGGCTTGGCTTGTTCCATAGATAAGCTAAATTTGGTTAAGCCTCCGAGATTAAAGTGAATGTTGGAGAATTCAAGAATATCTGCAAAAATGCGTCGTTCTTGCCTTTGAGCTAGAAACTTGATAGTTTAGCCAAATTTAAGACGGTCTTTCGTACGTGAGGATGTATGGACCTCATCTTTTGTTTCTAAGTACACTTTGATTCAGTCACCAGATGAAAATGGCTAAAAGCCTGAAATCTTATACTTTTACTTTCCCTTTTCCCATACACAACTAACTAACTCTCTAACTCTATGTGAAATCTGCTCAGCACCATCATCATCGTTTAAGAGTTTTGAGAGAGAAACAAACAAAAATAAAAGTTTTGAAATCAGGGCAACACACACGACTAAACTAGGAGGAGCTTATTTGATTCTGCAATTAAATTCCGCAACAATCTAAAATCCACTTGTTCTTCCTATCAACTTTCCACTTACTTTGTCTTTTACACTTTTGCTTCATCAGTTCCATCAGATGGAAAAGGAGATACGATTTTCGCAAGCTAAACTTTATCAGCCAAGCCAAGCCATACTCCTGGTAAATCCATCAGCTTGCCTCTCCATATCATTCTCATTTACATCCACTGTCTTTTATTTTCATCTGGCTTTGGCTTTGGTTTATATAGGCAGTTAGAGAAAAGTGTGTTTTAGTCAGACCAAATGAAAAGTTTTTGCCAAACAACACACACAACAAGAGAAACTCCAAGAAGTAGCTCCTCCAAACTTGGTGTTTCTTGTTTATCGTAAATGTATTATTTAGTTTGGTTTTACTCCAGCTCGTAGTCTCCTCCAATTTGACCCTTTTTACTATTTACTCAAAGTTAATGTTAAGTTTGTGGGTCTCCTTGAATTTTTCCCATTTATCAAATATGCCAACTTTTTGGGCTCTTTCTATGGCTTATCACCGGTAAACCCAAACCCATACTCTAATTCCCCTGTGCTTATAATTCCACCGCGTAGCACGTAACAAGCATATGTGGTACGCACATGCCAGCACAGCACAGTACCCCTAGAGTACATAATTGGTTGATCATCTTCAGACGTTCAAAAGTTATCATAATTGTTACTGTGCTAGCTTTATCAAAAAACTGTAGCTAAATATATTTAAAAAAACGCTTTTTCTTAAAAATGAGCCATAGCTTGTAACTCTAAGTTATTTAATTAATGCGATAATTATTAGCATTTCCCTCAAATAGGTCCTAATTCTGAAAGCAGCTTTTAATTTTAAGTTATTTTATAACTCATTTTGAAGAAAAAGCGATTTTGAAAATATATTTAGCAACAGTTTTTTGATAAAGTTCATACAGTCGCCACCACGGTGGCTTTTTTCAGCAAAGAACTGGAAGAAACCCACCGTCTTAAGCTAAGGGAAGGAAAAGCCAAATCCGAAAATGAAAGTAAAAGTGAACAGCCTAACGTAACGTAACCAATAACGTTGTGGGTGGTTCGGGAAGGAGCGCGGTGCTGCCAGCAGCAATCCCAGTTAGGTTTATTAGGTCGACTTGGGTTGAATTAAATGATAATTTAATTTTTCTACTTGCCCTTTTCCCATCCACTTTGAAACTTAAATGAACATACTACTCAAAGCACAAACATTTTTTCCTTTGTTCATCCACTTTTACTTTCTTCCTTTGCAAAAGGAGTAAGTAGTATTGTACTCGAATTGTATTTAAATTCAGGACACGACACACGACTACTCTTCTATCAAATGTGATTACAGATAATATATTTACTTTGTTGCTGGTGCCTCACTTTGTTTACCAAGATGAAGAAGAGCGACATATTTATATAAGAGTCACCCTGGCTGGCTGGGACGACTCAAGTTGCTAATGAATTATTGATTAAGTAAAGTAAGTAAAGTAGTCACACGACGATGCGATATTAGGAAGTAGAAGATGAAGAAGAAGCGAGCGAGTACTTTTCTAGTGTTCTTGGTTCTTGGGGTGAGTTTTAATGTCACTTTACCCCAGCAAAAATACGGAGTCGGATCTTATAAGAAATATTAAGTACATAAGTTCCTATCAGTTACTATAGGTCCCCTGGTTCAAAATTCATATAGGAAAATTTACGCATAGGATCTTCTAAGATCCTATGCACAAAATTTGACAATTTTCCTATATGTAAACCCCTTTAATGATCTTGCAAGATTCTATACACAAATTTTGACAATTTTAATATAGTACCGCCTGCCATTTAATTCCTATAAGAATTTACAAGCGTAGTTTTGCCCGTGTTTGTATGGAACTTCATTTTACTTAAATTAATTACTAGTGATGTTTTTGAGAAAAATACAACAGAAATGCATCAATAGCTGCAAGACATTATGCTTATATTTTCTAAAGAAATAATGGAATCTTGGATTAGTCAATTGTTAAAATAAATTGTATCCTCCACACCAGCCAATACTGTTTATTGGTTCCTGATACATTTAGAGTAGAACGGATTCTGAAAGAGTTGGATGCGCTTTAACCTTAAAGTGTAATGTAAACATCTACTGATAATATGACTGCACCTCATCACACTCTGAAATCGACTCTTTACACATTGATACATCAAACAAATAAAACAGTTTATTGATATTTCATCCTGCTGTATTAATTGATTTAGCTTATCATATCTTATCGAATCAGCCAAGAACTTATCAGATCTTATAAGAAATTTAAAACAATTTCTTATAAGATTTGATAAGTTTTTATAAGAACAGTTCTTATAGGATAATTCTTATAGGAACCCTAGCAAGAAATGTTGCACTTTCCTTGCTAGAGTTCATATAAGAATTATCCTATAAGATCCGACAAGAATGTTTTGCTGGGGTATGCACGAAACACCCAAACACGTACAAGCACAAAGTGAGAGGGAGGAGCGCATTTTAGAATACAAATACAAATGAAAATGAAATTAAAGGCAAAAAGGGATAGGGAAACGTGCCGGGTGCCGTACTATTGCTCTTCTGTACAAAGTTCCAACAACGCAACTTGAGTATTTTGTGTCGTGTCCACTTTAATTCTTGTTCATCATCATTCTGATGGTCTGATCAGCAGCATTCTTTCTCTCTTCTGCTTTGCTTGGTTATGTTACCTGATTTTTTTTCGTGATTATATGTACAGATCACGATGATTATGAGGATGACGATCAACGATCAACGTCACTTTGACTTGGTCGTTCGTGCTGGTATCTATCCTACCTCTATTCCAATGTTTACGTCCCATCTAAAGCACTTTTTGTTAACCTTAAACTTCCAGTGGTACTACTGGTGAAGAATTTGAGTTCCGATTCCATTTGCGATCCCCATTCTCATACAAAAGCCAAGCCGACAGGGAGGGGTACTTGGCAACTTGCTTCAATTGTGTATTCAAGGAAAGCAGTAGCAGCAGTAGACTTTAGAGCTACTTGATGTGAGGACCCTCATGACATTGCTTACTTTTCTTGCATTACCTACCGAATTACTTGCTGCCAGTCATCCTGAGTTAGCAAAAAGCAACTTGGATGATCCATTGTCACAATCAGGATGAATTTAACGTACGCTTCCTCGTACATGGCTAGTTAGATATGCATGCATGATTCTAACATGACAAAATTATTTTATGTTTGAAAACTGACTGAAATAACTACCTTTTCTTCCCATCTTCCTTTGGTTATGTTATGTTGGTAGAGAGTGGGTAAAGTTGTTTGGGAGATGTGATTGTGATATTACGCCTTGTCACACATGTCATGTGTCTGTCACTGTCACATGTCCTACCAGCATGTTCATACACTTGCACATTGCATTTGCACTTGCACTTACAATTGAGTACAAGTCAGTCCCACAAACGGAATAAAACCAAGATGGATTTTCGAAAATGCTATTTACCTACTTCATTTCAGTTGCGAGTGTGGCGTTTTTCCATTTATGGCTGGTGGTCATGCAAAATCTCGAGTGGATTGCAACAAATTCTATATTAATCCCGACAGAGGATGGTATTTCAGGTTTTTAAATTTGCTTTCTTGCTTTCACTGTACAAAAGTGTATTTTTTGCATTTCTGCTTGATAATGTCGATTTCAATGTCAATGTCAAAGCACGGGCGTCAGTCTACTTGATGTCGCGAATTATTTTGTGCACGTGACTTATTATACCCAACTTATTTTTTAGCTGAAAGTTCTGAACACTTATTCGTTACCTCAACTTTTAGGATCGGAGTTCATATGAATAGTATGAAATTTTTATGTAGTTCATGTCTACATAATAATGACAACTATTTCGTAAGTTTGTAGCTTTTGCCATTATTTATTGTACGTCTGCTACACAACTACATACAAGCATGTATCCCAATTTTTAATTTATTCAATGTTGGATTTACTTTTTCGTGCATTGTCAATTAAGGTGATTCTGGGTGTTGATGATATGAACCAAATTTCTATTCTTCACTAACAGTAATTAATATGTTTGCTTAAAACTGCACACATATTAATTATGATTTCTTCAAGGTTATGAACCCGGAATTAGTTATTACAATACAAGTGTCATGAAGTAAACTATTTGCCAAATCAAGCTTCGCTGATGAAACCTTATGGAGGTTAGTTCTCCTGCTGATGATAATTTGCATTCAACATCCAATATCGATGGGGTACTAATAATAAGGGGTGTAAAAAAGTTTGCGGTTCAACAAATTCTCATTATAAGACAAGTTAGCCTGCATAACAGATTGATGGCCTAGTTCTAGTCACCTAAGAAGACTTTGTAGGAATGAATCTTGTCTTGACTGCTAAATTGTCTTAATAGTACACCTACTAATTAGGACTTTCCAAGCAAAAGAATCTTAATACCGTTAGTGGATCATACATTTAAAATGTACCTTCTAAATATAAAATACAGCATAAGTACCACAAGAAAATTCAAGGCCCATTCTGCAGTAGAATTTAGTTTCAATTCTTACTGCCAAGTGGTCTCTTCCAAAAGACTGGGCGTAGAACAGCCACAGCTGTAAATCTCGACCACAAAATGAAGTGGGAAGACTTAGAGGCAGACGCAGTGTTCATCAGCGTCTTTGTAATTAGCACACTAGTTTCGCTAATCGGGCTATTATTTAAGACTTATCAAAAGCGTCATGGGGGCTTACTTCTTCCAAAGGTGTCAACAATTCTACGAAATTTTTCCAATATTTTCTTCCAGTAAAAGTATCCAGACGTCCTTAGCTGAGAAAAGGAGAGCTGTAAGGGTGCTGTAAGTTGGAAGAGTTAATACACGTAAAATAACCGCTAACCAAAAATATATCTGAGAGGAGTTTGATTTTTCTTAAAAATTATTTGGTACCCACAATCATTGTTTATAGCCATGAATCTGTGATGGCGATCTGTGAAGCCACAGAAACGCTGCAAACAGAGCAGTTCATGGAACAAAAGGTCATGAAGAATAGTGTTAAGCACAAAAATGTTGGCATTAATTTCTGAATTGGCCGTGAATGGCATGGTATGAGAAGCTTCACAATGACCTTATTGAGATTTCATGGAATTCCCATGGTGAAAAGAACCTCTTAATTTATTCAGAAGGACAAGAAGACAGAAAGATTTAATAAATCTAAAGTGAGAAGGTTGTAGATTTGAAATGATATTTAAAAGTTGGGGAAGAAGCATCTTGGGTAGGAATTTGAGCGTCAGAAATTCGCCTTCCGCCAGCAGGTGAAAAGTCTTGAGAAACAGTTAAAGGAAGCGAAAATATGTGGCTTTAAGGTGAACGTTGGTCAGCATGAGATTGGGTCCGCAAAAGATGATGATGAAGACGACGACGAGGTTAAAATTCTCCAAGTTAGCAAATCAATTGTTGAAAACGTGGTGGGAGAAATCGACCAAACTAAAGATAATGAAGAGCCGATGGATAGCAAATAGCAACCCTACAGGGTATAGACTTATGATGTATGATAAGGATAATGATTTTTTGAAATATATCTTCTAGGTAGTATGTTGCTAGTCATGCTTCTTGTCATAATGTACATGCTTTGCACTTATATATAACAGCCACTTAATGAATTGACAATTGAACATGGAACTACGTTAGTAAACATGTTGATGGAGCAGTTGAAACCTTTATATGAAACGAAGTCATTAAATTCTTTGACCAAACATTTTTCATAGACTTTGTGTATTTTTAATTTATTGTATTTCATCTCAAAATATTCATATTAGTGATTGAAGTTTTCATAATTGCGGTAATAATGGATCTGATTACTGCACTGTTATTGAGATGTATTAAGATGCAACACCAGTCGGTTGATGTGATCTCATTCATGACAATATTTATTTTCCAATTTCAATCAAATACATTTATAAATCTGCACACTAGATGTTGTATTAGCTTCCAAACCAATTATTTAGCACTTACTTTTCACCAGTTTCAGAGACCAAGACACACCCTTACTCTATTCCTAGTATTTATACAAATACATCTACCTAAATTAAAATACGATACGCGAATTTGATACAAAAACAAGACATTACAAATACAAAGAGCCATCCCCATCAATAACACGATAGCTTACACTTCCGAGGTTCCAATATAATTTGTAACAAGAACCAGTTACTTCTCCTGCAATATTTTCTTTTCCAAACAAAATCTCCAAGTGTTCCACTCATCCCATTTTTGAAACATTCCAGACTGCTGCAACCTCCGAATAGATTGCATCAACTAGTATCGATTTCCGGTTTAAATTTTCCATGCCTAATCATCATAAAAAACTGCTGCACAACCTTAAATCACCCAAAATGCCTAGTTGTAGTTTTTTTAAGCTGCAGAACCCAAGCTTTAGCCTTAGATGTGCGGCTCGAAGTTGACACCCTGGTTCCATTAGAATGGCTGTAAACTTTCAATCGAAATACGTCTGTAGAGGTCATATTTGACGGAATGGAAAACAGAGTATTTTAGAACCAAGGGGAAAGTTTAATATTTTTCCAATGCTCGAGATTAAACTTAAGTGAAATTCTGTGACAAATGCGTAGGTGAATAAGCTATTTTCGCAATTATCAACAGAAAACGTAACCTGTTGTGTATATTCGAGTAGGTAGAGAAAATAATTGCAGGACGTAGGTACTACGAGTAAAGTGTAACCTTCGACTTGTGCTAATGTTCCCCTGTCTGAAAACTGATTAGAACCTATTTTGTTTAAAATATGAAAGGTGTATAATCCACCACCAGGTAGTTGCTCCGGGGCATAACTGTATTACCCAATCTGAGACGAGCACAGAAAAATGTTTCCAAATTGTCAAGAGAATTATATGAGTCGTTTTATTGCTAGACTCAAAAAATAAAGTTTACACCAAAACAAGATTATTTGCCCAATATTAGTTCTTCTCGCATTGAAAAATAATTGCAAACTATTGCTGATAGTACACGTGTCTATAAACTTGGCAACACTATCTCTGTTAGCGTTTTGTTCATCTTGCGTCAATAGTTATTAAGTAATGTTCTGTTGTGGAAATTGACTTTAATGAGTCTCAAGATGCCCCAAGTTGATATGAAATAAGTGCTTCAATACATTAAAAACTGCCCAAAATTAGTCTTTTCTTACAAAAAGAATACTTCATTCTGAAGTTGTACAGCATATCCCAGGAAAGATGACACACAAAACAAATAAATTGCACAAATTGATCTAAAAAGGAAACACATTCTCATCTTTAGGATTTAACATGTGATGAGCATTTAAAAAATCACATAAAATATTCTTAGGTAATTTTGGCCTTGGTTTGATTGCGGAAAATTGGTTAAGGACACATAATGCATTTGGTGTAATTTTAACTTACATGTACATAAATGTTAGGGTCCTATCCCGTTTTTCATCCAGTTGGACAGTTTCATTTCCAAGTATAATCAGCTTTGGTGGTAGCCTTCTTGTTTTTAAAATCACAGGCACGTATGCGAAAGACAAACCCCATCGTTCCAAGTTTTGCTGGATCTGGATTGAATCAATTGAAGTAATTAAAGAGAGCCGATGGTTGTTACATTGCTTATAAAGTCCTATATAGTCTAAAATTTATCGCAGGAGACATACAAAAACTACTAGGCAAGTCCTAGATCAACCTCAAGTTGCCCTGAACTTGCTGTGATCCAACAAGCATATCATAGTTCTGGCTCCAACTAAATCGCATTCTGTGGCCACGTTCTCGTTTTTTTGGCTCGCCAACTAGAATAGACTGGTTCTTGACTTGGATTTGGACTCCGTAACAATCTTGATAATACTTGACATATGTATGTGATCATTTGACTATCCTTGGCTCAAAGGCACGGGTAGAATTAGAATCAAAACCAATTCACCTGATTTTGGATGGCTATGTTGGCCCGATTGATTCTACTGTTGTACTTTAAGAAATGCTCTGGACGATCTGCTTGGAAATAGTTCTTAACCCCTCTTTGAGTCCCCAGGAGCTTCTCGAGCAAACTTTGTGTTGTCAATACCTTCATGCCGCTTTTAACATGGAGCATGATCCTATTGTCTTGGCCCCTCACAAAGTTGTTGAAGCTAGACCATAGGCACTTCCATTTGATTGAGAGATTTATTGCCCACTTTGCAATGATTGAGCAGTCTCCGACATGCTCTAATGATAACGTTGTAAAAAATGTACCACGGATTCTTCCTGAGCCCCCAAATCCTTTGGTTTCAGTTAAACAGAGGATTTGGGGGCTCATGAAGCAATTGTAATTCATTGACCTGAATTTGGTGGGGCTGCATCTGTTTGATCATCCAGTGGTGGTTGAGAAGTTGTAGGCGCATTACTGCTGCAGCTCCTTCAACCCGCTCTGCTCTAAAACCTCCTTGTTTGGATGACGACCACGATGATGATGTTACCACTTAGTTGTGCCTTAGCTCAAAGGACAAGTCATTACTAACACGCCCTTTCATCTACACTCTGCGTCTTTTTCCAAACCCCCTTGAAGAACAAATTGCCTTACGCGAAACGCCCATTCTTAAAAAGGAAACCTTGCCATTACTAAACCCTAACATTTTATTTTTATGCGAGCCACTTCGCCTGTTTAGATTCGGAATCAAATAGCGGCTGTGCCTACACCTCACCCACCATTAACTTCTCATAAACCATCAGTAAACGTTTGCGTCCTCGACCTTTATAAAACAAATGTTAATCCACTAACGACATCCTACCTGGGATGTGGGTCAAAAAGACGAATGTTTAGAAGAGGCAGAGCAGCATCTTTGCGCTTACCCAGTACTCCAACACAACGACAAGAAGGCTGAGATGGATGAACTCTGTCTGTGAAGTACCTGTTGATTTCATGAGAAGCTGTTAAGGAGATCAACAAGCTAAACGCTGTGCTCGTGCTAGCGAGTGTGCAAGAAAGCAGTGTGCTGGTTTGACGCGGGATTGACTTAAGGAATAGCAGTTAAAAGAGACATCACCGAAAAGATCGTACTAGTTACGGTGCACAGATCGTGTAAGAGGCTTGGGAATAAAAAAAGTTCCAGGACAGGTCATTGAGATCCACTGCGCAAATAAATTTGTTTCTGGACAATTCATCCTCAAGGATTACACTGGAGCGTTCAAATTAGTCCCTGGGCGGATTGAACAAGGAGGGCTTTATTTTTAAGAGATTGTAGAGACGTAGAAATGAATGAATCTGTCTGAAATGTTTGACGCTAACGAGTTAATCCACCAGATTTTTGAGCTTGTGACCCTCGTGCTCTTTCAAGTTGAGGACTTTAAGAAGCTTATGGAACGGGCCAACGTGTCGAGTTTATCGAAAGCTGCGAGGTCCTTTTTAAACAAGAAGTATTTGAGAAACAAGTTGAAGAGCAAGTTATCAACAACGTTGAAGAGAAGCTTAAGCAACGCGCTACTAAAGATCTGCTGGAGGCCACAAAATTCGCAAGGTTGCTTGTCTTATAAAACACACGAATAAGTTGGAAGGAGTGTACCAAATTGAAAGAGATTTAGCGATTTATTTTTAAAGATTTCGACATATTATTATTTGTGCCTGTAAATTGCTCATGATTTGCTGATTCAAATAAGCTTGAGTTTCAAACTCAAGCTAATTTGAAAAATCCACGTAATTTAGGGCCAGCCTGTGATTGGTTTGAAAGTTTGAAACTTCAGCCAATCACAGGCTGGCATTTTTTTCATAATTTGTCTGTTTCCTTACGCATATTAAATGCTGTGCATTCTTATACGGAATGTCATTCTGCCTCTGAGCGCCGTTAGACTCGGACATATACACTCGTTCAATGTCTTGTTCAGATGAATTCATCACAACAGGGAAAAAATAAAAAAAAACAAAAACAAAAGTAATACAAAATTTTAAAAATTCAAAAAAAAAAACTACTGCGGATCGCCGACCAGATTCCAGCCGTACTGACGACCACCGACCAGATTCTGCCGATAACCAACAACGGGTTTGTATTAAAAATTATTTTTTTTATTATTTGTTCTTTGCTCTTTTCCTCCCTTCCTCCTTCTCTCCCCAACTAATAATATCGGGACCAGCTCCAAGCTCCACCACCACCGCTTTGGGTCCCCATGCTCCTCCTGCTTCGCCCCAGCTGCCAGCACCACCCCCATCATCACAGGGCCACCGCCGCTGTCCTCCTCCTCAACCCTAACGATCCTCTCATCCTCATCCTCCTACCCACCTAGTTCTCACAGTGCTCCGTGCTACTCCGACTCGAGCTGCTCTCCCTCTCCCCCTGATCCCCTTCCTAAACAACCTCAACCAGCTTAACTACCTCCCTCTTGCCACTCAAGCTCCCACTCCTGTCTTCCTCATGAGTTTCCCAGAGCTCTGCAGAGCTGAAACTAACGCTAGGCACCCCAACAGTGTTTAGACCCCAATATCCATCCACCTCCACCCATTGATCTCGACACTGTCGTCAAGAAAACTGAAGCTATTACTAGGAGGTAGATCCTGCAAGCTGCAAAAGAGCATGCGTTTGCTAGCGTTCCTAGGAGTGCTGCTGCTGTTACTCCTAGTGAGCACAACC
>Ga0194135_10001450_pt1 | contig 14204 bp, 8 predicted proteins | sample LitLau_LLRF_2013_FD_134024 | JGI IMG/M metagenome (GOLD analysis project Ga0194135, IMG submission 134024) | Freshwater sediment microbial communities in response to fracking from North America - Little Laurel Run_MetaG_LLRF_2013 (version 2) | ecosystem: Environmental > Aquatic > Freshwater >...
TATATACGTTCCGGCGAGTAGTTAGTTTTTCTCTCATCATTCCTCATTCGAGCAAAGTTGTGTGAAAGAAGAAATAAGGGGAGAGATCTCTCTGGACGGCTCTCTACGTAGCAGCAGTAATGGTGGTTCTTTGGAACGAGGATAAATTAACAAGATGAAGAGTATTTAAAGAAGAGTAGGATAAATTAGAGTTCTTACTTTTGTCTCGGCTTCCATGAGAAGAGTAGTTCAGTTCCAAATGAAGATCAGTAATTTGCCAGAAATAACCTGGGAAAAATGGAACATACTTTAGCATCCTCAGTCACGGAGTGTCTGCTAAGTGGTTTCCTCTTATGAATACATTAAAGGTAGAACGAAAAACTCAGAGGGAATGTGCACCACCACGAAGAGTTCTTGCTCTTCTTCTTCTTCTTCTATTAGAAGACACACACATACAATATTATTTCGTCTTTCTCTAAAGACCATAAAAACTAAACCCCGTTTCATTTAAACACGAAGGATGTAATCTGCTCCTCATGTTTTCATCCTTCATTTACATTGCTTTCTCCATTCAACCTGGAATATATTTATATACATATGTATATATGTATATAACCAACCACCACCACTATTAATCGCCCTACCCGGCTTGTTTCTCTTTCTCTATCTTCCTGTCAGTTAACATTTCTCCCTGTTTTCTTCTCCAGAGAAGGATGGACTGATTCATTCCCACATCCCACATATGTGAAACAACCGTAGTAATTTTACACAACCAACTATAAGCCCATGTAAAAATGAGAATACAAGCGAGATTAAAATTCATCCCAAGTTCGTACCCATGTTTATTTTAGTTTCACTCTCTCTCTCTATCCAATATGCTTCAATAGACTCTTTCTCTCGCTTCTATGGACTGACTGAGTGAGTAGCAGCTTCATCTCATCATGGAACACTTGCTCCGTCCAACAGATGAGTGCACAAAATCTATTGTACACTAATTAGTTCTATCACCCTCATAGTCAATCGAGATAATCGAAACTTGTTCTGAGGTGCTATTAACTCCACCGACCGGGTATAACTGCTCTCTCTATCTCTCTCTCTCTCTCTCTCTCTTCTCAACCGACGACCTAAATCTCTCCTGGAATTCGTATATGGACTTCTTCTTCATCTTCTTTTGCAAATACCCACTACTAGTCTGACACACTACTTTACATACTGGATAACATAATAGAATAACATTTTATCCGTATATCCCCTCTTTGTGAGCTTCTTCTCATGTAGAACTACTTATCTACAGCTTATACTCCCTTAATCTACCCACTCATAACTATTTGCGTACAACAATGGGGATGGACATTTCGCGAAATAATGATATCATTCAGTATATAATAAAATCTATCTATAAAGCGGCCTACACACACACACACACACACACACACACACAAGGCACAATATACAACCTGCCTCGGTGCTTTATGCTTTTATACTATAAACGGAAACAACGGAACACTGCCCAGTCGTGAAAATTTATACCTCCTGTCAATTTACAGCACCGGTTGCTTCATCCTATCGTCGTCTCCCTAGTCTCTGGGTGTATATAAACTCACTTTCGTTATGTTCTCTTCCGTAACTTTATTGGACTCAACGGTCTTTCATTTGACGTTGAGTTTAAAATTTTATTTGCTAATAAGAAATTGGACAATTATTGTAGTTATTAAGGAAGCAATCTTGCTTGATGGTTTGAAATAAAATAGAGAGACTCGTTAACTGGGTAGTTAGAGAGGTTGGGAAAGGATCGGCAAGTAGTTTATAGTGAGAGAGCAATATTTCGTAGAGGTAGAAAGGAGAGAAAGTGAGACAGGTAATAGTGAGTATATATGAAACTGGTAAAAGTAAAAGCAGCAGAAGAGGCTATGGAAGTTGGTGGTGGTGGTTTAGGTCTCAAGGAACAAAAATGGGTTGGGAATATGAAGACGAAAATGGTAGAGAGAGTCTTGCATAAGCCGCATAACCAATTAATGAGATAGTGTGAAGAGAACGGTAGTTAATTGCAATCATTTTTATGTGTCTGCCGAGAGTCGTTTCCTTCTATGAAGTTGCTTGATTCTTGGTCTCGAGGAGCAGTCAGTCTCCGTCCTATTTTACACGCCATTTTGACGCTATCTTCCTCTCTCCTTTCTCCACACAATTCCCCCGTCTTTCCTCAGGCTCTCTTTTAAACAATATGGAATTTGATCGTAAAATTTTATACGCATCAGGATGAGTGCCACCGCCTTATTATTCTCTCCCTCTGTATACGATATATATATGTATATCGTGTGAGTGTGTGTTCTCTCGTGCAAAGCGATGCAAAAATAACTAGATATATTTTATACATCCATATATCCAAATAGCCTGCTATTCTTGTGTGTGTCTCTCTCTCACCACAAGATGAACACAAGTCCATCCATGTATGATGAACCCTCGTTTAGCTACTTTCCTTTCTAGTCTCCCTCTTTTTACTTACACATCAAATCATCCCAAAGTTGGGTCGGTGGTAGCTTTCCTCTTACAGGTAGTCCCAGGTCTATCGTCCTTTCTTGTTGCCTTTCTTTTGCTTGTTGTCAATATATTATAGACGAAGAGCAAAGTCTTGTTAAGGAGAAAGTGTATGTAGTGTGGGAGTTATTGTGATGCTTTCCCTCATCATCATGAAGTGGGAGCACACCAACAGTTTATGTGAGAGCTTCGAGAGGAGAGGCAATAAAAGTGACAGAGTTTTAAGATTGTCGAGGAGAGAAAAGACCATCGGAAGAAGTGTGTGTGGTGTGTTCAACAGTCTGTGTGTATATCTGTCTCTCTATGTATGTATGTAAGTGTGTCGCCGTTCTTTCCAACAATGTTCCGTCGTCCTTAAAGTGGTTCTTCTTCTTTCTACCGTGTAGCCAAAACCCATCCAAGCTGAAAATCACGCTTTCTCCTCTCCAAATCCATTCATACGAACGGCGAGAACACAATAAGAAAAGATCCACTGTAAACCTTGTTGAAGGCATCCACTGTATTAGCTTTATTGACTTTATTCCTCTTCGAATGAATGTTGACTAATCCCACATCTCATACACCCGTGTGTATATGTGCATGTGTATGTGTCTCTCCGACTACTTTACTTACGTGTCTGCCTACATACATATATATATATATACACACTCACTCACTAAAAGTCTCAACTCTCTCCACCAGACTTCCGCTCCCAATCCTTCCTAGCTACTTCTGCTGCTGGACGACTTCAAATATTGATATTCTCCGTACTCGCCTAATTAAATCAGTTGAAAGCACATGTGGGATTACAAAATTCAAAGAGCTTTCCTTCCCTTTCTCTCTCTCTCTCTCTTTCCCTGTCTAATCTATTAAGGCTCTTAAATAAAAAACTAACCCTTTTTCTCTCTCTCGTCTTTCAATCCCTTACGACCTTTTCATTCTCCTGCTAATTACATTCTACTATCCTCTCTAGTTCAAATGAAGAATCCTGAATCAAAAAATTACGACCATACATTCTGCTCTCCCTTACTATTTATTCGCCGTGGTCGTGGTATTCATTCTATATCACTCTCCACAGCAGTAGTCATCATTTAACAAGACGACAAGGCACAGAAGTCAGTGAAGAATTTTAAACTCTTCTCATCCAGAAAACCACTATAGTGTAGTACCACCACCATCACCACTCTCACAGTCTATTGTAGAAAAGTAACTTGTAGCACACTCACACACATACACACACACACACTCCCTACATGCATTTCGTAAGGCTTTCTTATTTATATTTCAGAGACCTCACTCACGATATGATCATTGTGCTTATGAATACTAATTGAGTGAAAAAGTGAACGCGAGAAGTATAATATAAGTATGGAAGGAATAACCTTCTTCTTCTTCCACACACGGCACGACATTCTTCCTTCTCTCTCTCTCGACTTCTTTCATGCTAAGCCTCCTCACACACTTTCACTTCTAATATCTCTCTCGCATTATGCATCTCTTTCCTATAAATAAGTATGTATGGTACGGTAGTTCCTAAAAGATGAAAGTGATCTCTGAAGGGAAGAATAAAGAGACGGAGAGAGAGAGAGAGAGGGCTGTGGGCGCGTGACTGACAAAAAATTTTAATATTTCAATGCAAAACTATATCATTTCTTCCCATCAACAGACGTGTGAACGTTTGAAAAATGATTCAACACATCTCCTTTATGGTTCTTAACTTTGAGGGATTGTAATATTATTACTGTGTGGCATATCACTCCTCACTTATTTCACTACACTCGCTTTTTCACTACATAATACAAGAGAGAGAGAGTGTAGTAGATAGGAATAAGCAGCAGGATGTGTGTGTCTGTGTGCGGAGATGAAAAATTATATGGAATGCTTCTTGAGCACTCAAGGGAGTCGTATACAATGCTTCATCTTTGTCATTTGAGGTGGAATTAGGATATGTCTAGAGTGCAATAATCGGTTGGTACTTCTCTCTCTCTCTTGCCATTCTTCTACCGGTGCAATTTCTTCTTTATAGTGTTTGAAGTCAGTTTGCAACACTATATACACACGTGTGTATATATGTACGATCTCCTGTTCCCACTAAACGATCTAGAGACGATACTTTGTCAAAAGTTGGAATTTCACTTTCTTTTTCTACCTTCGCTCCTCATTCCCATCACTTTCCTTTTCGCACACACAAGGAAAGAAAAGTAATTACAAAACGGAGAGTATATGGACGCCCGTGAATCTATATAAATTAAGTACCTTTAAAATACGAGAGAGTTCATGTCACGTTGAGACAAGTACCACCTTTGTGAATTCGACGCTTATTCTCCCTCTCACTTTAGTCTTTTGCTATCTCAGGTTAATTTTACTTTCTTTTATTGTCAGTCATTTCATTAATTAAGCTCCATATTTATTCTACAGTCCTAGGTATATAAATGGATAGTTGATGAACTCTTTAGAATTCATGACACGAATTCGCTCCTTCAATTAAGCTCCTGTTAAACACCTATATAAGCTGGGTATATATATATATGGGCACACGATGATGCCGGTGGTGGTTGAGGTAACCTTTCGATGTATTATTTTTCATAGTCGAACGCGTCCATCCTGTGGTAGTCATTAGTCAAACAAGCTCTTCATTATTATTATGATGAACCTCTCAACAATTTTCGTGACAAGCCATTGAGTACTTTAACAAGAGGTCATTTCTGCAAATGTGAAGAAATTTCTTACCTCGTTTGGCCTCGGAAGCATGCCATATCATCATGATCAGCAATGTCGAGTGAAAAACTTTCATCTCCCGGAGATTCATCGTAGTTCGCTAGTGTAGCCTGAAAACAAAGGATAAAGACTGTTATTATTATGAGAGTAAGTATACACATATATATAGAGAGAGGGAAAGAGAGAGAGAGTGAAACTGTCTCCGTGTTTTATTCTAGCTCCTTATGGTTTTGTTGTATTGTGTGTGTGTGTGTTGTGTGCGGATATGTAAGCCGGAGGGATGAGCAGCAGTTTTTTTGCCAAGTCTATTATGCCAGCCTATTCAGTCTTGTTTGAAATTGAGCTTAGCCGTAGAACAAGAGGAATTAATTGACTATTGTTGTACCGAGACTTATACAAGGGAGGAGAGTGTATAGTAATTCTTTAAGCTTCAACTGAATGTCGCAGTTACGAGGACGAGTTATTCAACGACAACGACGATATGTCGGAGGTATGAGAGATGAGGATTAAGTCAAACGAGACGAGAGTCGAATTTCTAATTTGACATGGATACATGTTTTGTGAAGGGGCGGAGAAAGTTTCATTACAAATCATCTGTGGCAGTCAAATTACATCTTTAGTTGAAACCCTTGAGCTTAGAGGAAATCAGCAGCAACAGTGCATAGGCAAGGACGATGAAAGTACGCTTGATATATTCCACGGTGGAGTGACATGAGAGCCTTGTTTTGATGAAAATTAATGCTGGACCAAGTTTGGGATTAGAGGGACGAATTGCTTCCCAGTCTTCTTGAACTCTCTCTCTCTCCACACTCTGAAGAGGTGAGAGGATATCTTATTCTGTCCTCTGGATATTGGCTCAGAAATATACAGAGAAGACCTCCTCCTTTCTTATTCTTCTTCTTCTTCTTCGTCTCCTTAGTATGCTTGCCTCGTGACTTCTCTCCTCGTAATATGATTCTCAACATATTTCCTCATTCATCTGATCAATCTCAATAAAATTTGTTCGGGAATCATGAGGATAAATCTACTCAAACTACTTTTGAATCCGCTCCAAAGTAGGGTCCTAAATTCTTTGAAAGGTTCCACCAGACTTTATATATCCAGACTTCCAGCAGGAGCAGAGAGAGAAGGTCCGTTGTCGCGTCTCTCTCTCTCTCTCTTTATGAAAAGGCATTGTGTGCTGGGCCAAACCAAACCCTTATGTAATAATACATAAAGGCTAAGCTGCCGTTGCTCCTGCTTGTTGTACCCTGACTTCCCCTTTTTTGATTCCACATCCGGTTTATTTCCAGCTACCTAAGACTCTTTGAACTTGTTCCAGAAATGTCTCTACGTTTTATATTATTAGTGTTATTATTACGGGAATTTATTACCTCTTAATGCTCTCTTTGATCCTCTTTCACCATATCGTCTGTTTCTCTAACTCTCTACACACAGAAAGATCCGAACAACCGACCAAACATACACTCACACTTACTAATATATATCCTCACAACACACACACAGACACACTTGCTCTCACTCTCTCTCTCTAACATCTGACAACTGACTCCATTTCTTACTTAACTGAGTTACTGCCTACTTTCTCACCTAACCAAAGTCTTTACGACCAAAGTAATGACATCATTCCAGAACCAAGTTTATATTTGTTCAAGTATTTTAAAAACCGGTAGAGAGTAAGTTGATGTGTGAGTACAGTTCGTGTGTGTGTGTGTATGTGAGACTGTCAAGGGAATAATATACTCTGTGAGTCTGAAGGGACCTTAACAACAACTTTCATGATTTTATCCCCGTATACATTCTTCCCAAGTCCCTCCGAGTATATAAACTATACAACACACATAACAATACCTTTTGTTCATACTTTTAACTTCATTTAAAATCCCTACCAATTCTCCAAAACAAAAACTACTCTACACTTTCATTCAGAGAGAGTCGCCTTCTCTCAAGTCTTTCGGGAGAAAGGCAAAAAAAGCTGTTGAGCTTAATTTGCCCCGCTTTCTCCCTCCTCTCGTGTATATATACGGAGACATAACGAGAAGTTACATACATAATACTTTCACTCTCTCTCTCTCTCAGATTTCTCTCAGCAGGAAAGAATAAATGTGTGTGCATCAATAGTGAATGAAGGAGCTGAGGAAATTGAATGTCTACTTTATCAAGAAAAGAAGCTGGTAAAAGTGAACATGCATAATTAGATGCAAGTTGAAAAGAGTAAAACTAGTGAAAGTTTACCCTTTGGAGCTCATTCAATAAGAAACTCGAGTGTTGTTCCTTAGAAAGTAACAATGGTTTGTTTAAGTTATTAGGACAATAGATACTAGGACGTTGGGGGGTTTTTAAGGAAATGGCACCTGTGCTTTACGAGGGGCAATCCATTATAGATTTATGAGACAGAGAATGTGTAAGGCTAGCAGTTCACTGAATTTACAATAGGACTAGCTAAGACATACAGAGAGAGAGAGAGACGATGACTGTGTGTGTACTCTCTAACTATACATACGTACATATGTATTGATTTTATGAGTCAAGAAACAAGGATTTAATAGTAATATCTATATGCAGGCCAGACTATAGGATTGATCTTATATATATTTGTAGTTCAACCTAATCATCCCAACAGGACTGACGACGACGACCACGACGACTACGGTGTATACTCTCTGCCTACGAGATGAGTAGCTCTTTCACGATGACATCTGACAGGATAGGAAGGATTCGTCCAACTTTTCTCCGCAAGCTCTTCATCATCAGATACCATATACTAATTTATGCATACAGTGACGTTCAATCATCCACATGGCGACTTTCTTTTCTGTCATTCAGATATATCTTCCCTGTATTTTTTTCTCTTTACTCTACGTCTTCTTCGTCTTGATACATTAAAGATTAGTCTTACAGAGATAACATCAGATGGGCGAGACAAGGAGAGAAGGAAGACCTTTCAGTCTACGAGACTCGACCCAAAACTCTAATTCTTCTCTCTCTCTCTCTCTCTCGTTGTGAATGACATATAGGCCAGCGAGTTAAAAACGAAACGAATTTCAGAGGTACAAAACAAGAGAGACCTTGTCTTGTTCGTTGGAAAGTGAAAGAATATCCCTGAGGAAGAAGCAGCTAAGATGTTGCAGGTGGTGGTGGTGGTGGTGGTGGAAGAAAACTATAGTGTACTACACATATATATGTACTACCTTGATGACATGATTAGCCTCCATCACATCACACTCAAGGTGTGAGATATGAGACGTGTGGCATATATGTGTAGTACTAGTCTACTTCCATTATTACTTGCAGGAGGAGTAGAAGTAGATTATTCTTTGAAAATCTACGACTCTCTCTCTCTCTGTGTAACATCTTGAGCTTGCATATATAAAAGAAAAGGAAAATTGTTTCATGAAGGAGGAGAAGAACCATAGAAAGAATTCTCGGGCGTGTCTGTGTGCAAATTTCTTATGTTTCGAACGACAACGGTGAAATATCCTTTGGAATGCTTTTGCTTTTTTACACAAGTAAAATCTCATCTGTAACAGAAATTCACTTGGGAAATCTTGTCCTGTAACTTCTCGATCGCCACTGACTTGAACTTCCATCACCGATTTTTTCTTCCTTATACATTCTCACTCTGAAGTCCCTGTTGTTTCTTCTTCTTCTCCACATGTGTGTGTGTGTGTGTGTAGTGTACTGTTCTTTAACAACGAACCTTGTTCATCTTTCTTTTGGAGAGAAAGAGAATCCATCGCGGATAAGAAACAAGAGGAGTGCATGCCTATATATTGTGTATGTGTGTGGAGATCGGTTGGTTTCTGTTACGTGAAGAAGCTTTAGTATGAATCACTTTTTCTTTCCGTCTTTGATCTCCTTAATGCTCTAATCTTGCGTTCTTTTCATCTCTGTTTCAACAAAATAATGTCCTGTCTCCCTCTCCTAGAAAAAGAATACTTGAGACGTTTGTCATTGGATCACTCTGTGTGTGTGTGTGTGATGGACGCTCAAGCAGGCACACAGACGATCATAGCTTAAAAGAACCAGTTTCAACGAACATTATTTGACGTTAGTCTCGTCTACAACTCGTTTTTGTAAACCGATCAGATATATAAATGTCTCGTGTCTGAGTAAACCTTTCTTCCTCCATATGCCTTATATCCACTTATACTTAATTCATCGCCAAAAAGAAAGCTTTGAAAGTCTGAAAGCCAAGATGGTTTCTGGAACCTCAGAGAATAAGTCAAAAAGTACATAAGCCTCATTAAAAATTGGAAGCCACCATCAATATCTAAACATTGTTGAAACTAGAGAAGGATCCTCGACGCACATGTACAAAAAACCGGTTCACTCTCTCGTTGATCCTCCTGGCATGTCTCCTTCTCTCTCAACATTTTGTACATGATTACAAGAAGGAAAAGTACACACACACACATGTATAGACGGTCAGATGTTCCCTCAAAGGACATAAAACTTTGTCAAATCAATAACTACTTAAGAGATGTGTCTCAATTATGATGAAAGTTATGAATAATTGAACAAATACAGAGTGACACGAAGTGGTTTTGTTGTTAGCATAATGGCTTTAAGCATAGAGGGAAAAGTAATGTATCATAATCCAGATCCCATTTGCTGTGTGTCCTTTTTGCTAACACACACACACAATTCCTATTGTGTGTATATACACAAGGAGGATTAAGTATATTATATATAGTGAGAGAGCCATTAAAGGGAGAGTTTTGAGTGGGCTGGCTTTCACCTTAGTGAAAGATTAAATCACTGCAGAGGAGAGAGCAGAGAGAGAGAGAGTGCAACGGGGTCATTAATTGAGTGCTGTTCGTACAAACGAGGTATCTATCAGTCGACTTTTCTTTCTTTCTTCCTCTCTTGTGTCACTTCTCTCTCTCGGAAGAAACACATTCTTGTGTTGGAATGAATATTTAAAAATGGACGAGAAGGCAAAGGCAAAGTTAAGGCTAAAAGTGTGAAAGAAAGAAAGAAAGCAACAGAAATGGGGGTGAGAGGAGAGTAAAGGCAGAATTTATGATTCAATTTGCACATCGGAGTTTTTTTCATATATCCTCGGTACTCTGTCTTCATCTGCATTGCAAATGCTTTTCTTTTGTCTCAAGGCAAAATGTCTCTGTGGATCCCCAAAGAATCCTTTTCTCACATCGTCTCATTATGGGCATCACCATTCATCACACTACTTTTTACGAATTTCCCATCCACACTCACTTTCTCTCTTGGCATGACTTGGCACTCACTTAGCACACTACTCTCTTTCCTTCAAACAACACACATCCTTCCCACTTATCTCCACCAGGTCCGACCTACCAGAAGCAGACTATACGACGACGACGACGACGACGACTACGTTATATTCACGTCTTCCTTCCTCCTCGTCGTCGCAGTCGTCAATACTCAGAATTCCTCTCACCGTGTGACATATCCTATTATATATATTATACCAACTCACACAACAGGTACGTATACACACACACACACACTTCTCAAAGAAACAACACACAACTTATACATTCCTCAACATATCCGCTGCTGCCTTTCTTCCTTCCCATATAGTATAGTTCTCCCAAACCATCATAATGTAATCCACAATGAGTCTTATTACATTTCCTTCTTCACACCTCTTTTACTCCAGCCTCCTCAGGTGAATCTCTAAAGTCTTAAGACATATTCTTATGACACACAAGTTCTTTCTCCTTCTCTAACGAGACTTTAGTTACACACTCAAACCCACACAGAACAAGAAATTTGTGTGGTGACGACTGACTACCTCTCAAACAAGTTTCTTCTTCTTTCTTTCACCCCAACGTAGTATAAGCTGAGGTTGCATTTCACCAGCGATAAAATCAAAAGCCTAATAACCGTAAAATTTGGTTTCCGAACGTACAAAACAGCTGAGCTATCGAGAGTCTTAAGTCTATTACACTGTGATGGAGTCATTTATGTAAGATCAACTCTTTATCACCCCTTTCACCACACACATACACATACACATACATACACACTCGTACACACTTCTTCTCTACAAGTCGCAGCTTCTTAAGACGCGAACACGTCCACAACTAACACACCATCTCAAAACTCTTTCTTTGACTTTCTCTCCCATACAAATTTGTGCCGAGTGCACGTTAAAATTCATTGCCACTGCCAGAAAGAAAATGTTCTTTCCTCTAAAAAAGGAAACTCTCCAATTGTATTCCGCTCAAAAAGATATCTCTCTCTCCCTCATAATATTATACTTGTAATAATAAGTAAGGAAGAAGAAGGGAAGAGGAGGAGGAGGAATAGGTATAAAAAGATTCTTTGAAATCCGAATAAATGTAACACTACTTGTTAGACTTTTTACTGATCCATTCATCATGAAGGAATACATCCTTAGAGAACAATTTCATCTTCACTTGTGAAGATATGAATTTGAAATTATAATCTCACACACCTTCCTTTTCCTTCCTTTTTCTTCCAAGAAATCTACTTACACATCTTCTGTGAACACTAACTACTTGCTACTTACACACACCTAGGTATATATGTATACCTGCTTCTACCTTCTTCGTCCCTCTCCTCTATTACTTTCTCTGCTTCGTCTCTCTCTCCGTCTTCTTCTACTATCATCTCATCGTTCTTTTTCTTGCCCATAAGATACGTCAGAGTTCGAATGAATTGAAATGAATTACTTCATAAAACATTGGTGGAAAATTTTTATGACGGTAATATCTCTCGGTTGAGAGTGCACCTTTTACTCTCACGCAAAAAACTTGGGAAAAAGGAAAAGTTAATCACTGGGTGGATAATAGTCACCTTTCTAAGCATTACACCGGTCTGCACACACCGACCAACACCAAGGTTATCCTGCATCGTTATATATACCCGCTACACAACCAGCAGAATATTAGTCTCGTCCTTCTATTTACACGGTTGGTCAACAAAGGGAGACATCCATAACTCAATGTGAGCTAATAGAAGTAACACACAAACAAACCAAGTCCGCCGCATATATACATTCTATGTATCTACATTTCATGTACATTTCTTCCTTGCTTTCCCGTGCTTTCACACTATCAGAGATATCCATATATGAAGCTCTTTTACTAAAGCTTGTCCGCATGCAGTCTCTCTCTCTCTCTCCGTTTAAGTAGTACAAACAGACAAGTAACAACACAAGTCAATGTTCCATGCGGGTTGTGTTGTTCCTTTCTTAGGCTTCTTTTTCTCATCACACACAATCTATAAATGTATACATGTATATATGTGTATTACTATGTTGTCGTGTTTAGAGACCAGCAGCAGACTATCCCTGCCCACAACGGCCACAACTACACGGCATTAAATGTGCACTCATATAACTGATAATTTGAAAGCAACCAAACCCTTTTACACACACACACACACACATAGACATTCATCCTGAACATCTCTCTCTCTCTCTCTTTCCAGCTTTCTCCCTACGTCGTCGTCTCGTGTTGCGTGAGAGTTATTTTGTACCCGATCTCTATTCTCTACATTATAAACTTACCCTCTTTACAACATTCACATGCACACACACATACACAGAGTCATAGAAGAAGATGTTCATAAATACTTCCTGCTTATATATTGTTCTTGGTGGAGGAGAAAACGACTCCCGAAGTAATGAACTAATTATAATGCACGGGGAATGTTTTCACCTCTACAAAATATGTATTTTTATGTTCCCTAAAGTAACTCTGTGAATAAGGAACTGCTTGTTCTTCTTCTTGTAAAAGGATAAGGGATAAAGTTATATATTAACCGCAGTCACAGGCCACACAAAGGAACGGAATAAAATGGAAAGTGGCTGAGAGTGAGAGTTGCTTTCTTCCATGTCGTTCTTCTTCTATAGAAGAGATTGCGTATACGGAGTATGTAATGATGTGTGTGTGTGTGTGGTAACATTCCCTGAGATGTAATTTAAAGTTGGATTGCCTTGGCATGCATATTACAGAAATAGAAAGAAAGAGAGAGAGAGAGATGATTTACCTGAGGCAGAACAAGTCCTCTGATTTCCAGCCAACACTCCTCAACTCCTCTGACTGAGCGCCTGCTATTGTATAGTTTATAGTTTAGTCAAGAGAACCGGAAATGCTGGTAGTCCGTTGTGCCATAAAAGTATCCGGTGGAGTGTGTGCACGTGACTGGAGAAATTGGTGTCAATCGAACGGTGTGGTGTTGTTGTGGAGTTAAATATATTTGTATTTTGTATATATACTACTAAGGAGAGTACTTCTAGTAATACTGGTGAAATGAGCAGCAAAGCATGCCTTGAGTCATGTTTATTTATCGAGGAGATGTGAAAGACGGTTTTTGCAATGCTCCTCTGTATATTATTGCATACTCTCTTACTCGAAGAAGTAGCTGTAACAGAAGAGTCTCACTGTGTGAGAGTGGAAAGTACAGAGAAAGAGTATGAGACTCTGAATCAAGCAAGTATTATTAAGCACATGTGAAAGTTTCTGAGACACACACTCTCGGCCGTATATGTGTGACTATTATATTGTACAAGTACACACACTCGCTCTTGGTCTGTTCCTCTTCTTAGTATGGAAAGAGGGAGTCCCAGTTTAGCGGTTATAAACACGAGAATTAGGGTTAAGTTATTCTCTCACCGTTCTGTTTTGGCAACTAGATGATATTTTGGCAAGTGTGGCTCATGAAGTAAAAGTAAGAAGTCTGTCCTGTGTCCTCTTCCTCCAGCAAGAAGGGAGCAGAGTAAGAACATTTATGCATATTGTATGCGTCGAATGAACACACGAAACTGATTCCGTAGATCCAAGTGTACTTGGAGTTTATCTGAGACAAGACTGGAGAGACGGTGGTGAAGAAGAAACTGCCTTATTCAAACTCTTCTGGAATCAGACCGAGAACGACTTGGAGCCTTCTTGCGCACTAACTCCTTTCTCTAGTCAGAACCCAAAGTTGCCTCTACTTTTGTATCTTTCTCGGTCTCGAAATTGGCTATCCTCTCTGCA
>Ga0194135_10001451_pt1 | contig 14203 bp, 19 predicted proteins | sample LitLau_LLRF_2013_FD_134024 | JGI IMG/M metagenome (GOLD analysis project Ga0194135, IMG submission 134024) | Freshwater sediment microbial communities in response to fracking from North America - Little Laurel Run_MetaG_LLRF_2013 (version 2) | ecosystem: Environmental > Aquatic > Freshwater >...
CAAATACATTCGCAATCGTGTATTTCTCTACTAAATCCATGTCTCTGACAAAAACCTTTAAATTTGCCCATATCAGTTTACAAACTCGAAATACTTGAGAGTTTTTGATTCTCGAGTTCAAAAATCCGAAAAAAGGAAAATCGAACTTTAATAAAAATTAACTTATAATATAACTAGAAAAGTTTTAAAAGTCTTTGAGCCGAATCGGTTACTCTACATTCTTCATACCGCCTCTTAAGAAAGGTAACTGTTGACTTGTTAAATGTTGAGCACTGAGTATAATCACTTCACTAGTACAATGATCTCTCATGGTGTTTTTTTTTTTTTAGATTCCACGGCCAGGCTTAAACGGAGTTGGAGTTGGGCTTGCCTAACAAGGCTACGGCTACGACTGTTAAGTGCTATAAATTGGATTGGTTGGATTGTCATTCATTGACGTGCGTCGTTGGACGGTTCGGTCTCTGTGTCGTATTGACTTTCTTGTTAGTATGGGTCTGCTAACGAATCCGAATACTGAAGAGAGTAATAAGCTCCTCCAAATTCTAAAAACTCGGAATGGAGAAATCGGAATATTGAGCTACGTGATTTCCTTAGTTTGGGTTCTGTTTCTTGCAAATTCGAGCTATAACTTGAGTAAGCTCACTACGACAATAGAATAGCCACAGAATATTTGAATTAACATAGTATTCGTTCTTCTTTTTCAAGAGACCTATTTTTCGGAAAATGCTCTCCTGCCGGGCCTCGTCGTTGAACATTTCGATGAAGCCACGCGTATAAACTCCTATATTCAAGAATTGAGTCAAATGGAACAAAAAACAGTGGATGGTCTCACTCCTTCTGATATCATCGCCATGTTCCATAGGATTGGTCTGATGGAAACGGAACTACAAAATTTTACAATGGTCCATCCAGTGATGAGTCATAGTCATGATGTGTCTGGGATAATTACTGGAGTCAATGCATTCGCTGTGCTGAGAGCGAAACGAGCTGCTGGTACGGAATCCCTCATTCTCAACACACCCTACTTTTCCAGAAATGGAAAACTCGGTCGTCGGAATATTGCTGGAATAGCCACAATGCTAGCAATAGCGGAATATTTTCAGGGTAAATCAAATTAAAAACGAAATGCGATTTTTATTCCGATCGAAAATATATAATTATGTATGTTCTTTGATTCCAGAACAAGTTTATTGGGCAAAGGACATTGTTTTCCTTGTTTCTGAAGGGCACATGGGGACACTGGCATGGGTGAAGGGTCATCAGGAAATCAGAGACCACAATGAAAACTTGCTGGTTGAAAATGTGCGCACAAAAGTTGGGAATATTCAGGTTAGCCAATATTAATATTTCAATTCCGTTGCTATAATGGTTTGTATAACGGTGTTGGGAATACATTTTGCTTAGGCTGCAGTTAACTTTGTTCTGGAAGGACGTAAAGTTTGTTCAATGGAGACAAGATTTCACGGTGTGAACGGGCAACTTCCAAATTTAGATTTGGTCAACTTATTGAACAAGTTTGTATTCCACCTGCGAGATTATGTAAGTGTAGGAATAAATTCTTCCAACCAAGTATATCTCAATATTTCGTGTTGTAACAAGCAAAGTTAATTTCTGGATTGTTGAAAATTCAGAATCGGAATTCAAACTGGGAGGACGACATTTGGAAGCTATTCGCCTACATGCAGACGCAGGCGACAGGATCCCCGACCGGAAGTCATGGATTCTTTTTGAAATACGGGATAGAGTCAGTTACTCTCTTTGGAAAAGCTGGGAATTGCAAGCGTCCTATTCATTATGGAGATATCGGCAGAGTCCTTGAAGCTACATACCGAAGTCTAAATAATTTACTGGAACGGTTCCACCAATCCTTCTTTTTCTACCTCAAAACTTCCCCACATCGATTTGTATCAATTGGTAAGTTGAGCCATAAAATTGAGAATCCTGAGAATAGTTTCCCTCAAAAATCCAAGCCTTGTTTTTGTGCAGGCCTTTACTTCCCACCGTTGGCATTGGCTCTTCTATCAATTCCTCTAAAAGCTGCCGCCATTTGGCTCACGGAAACTAACCTGGAAACTACACTCGGTCTCTTTTACTTGGCAATCATCCATTTCATTTCCATTGGCTTCCGTTGGATCCTTTCTCACTTGGAATTAATTCTACCCTCGGACTTCCAGATGACGCCAGTAATCTTTACGCAAGTGGTTATTGGAATGGGACTGCTTGAGTTCATGTTTATTCAAGTCCTCCTTCGGCTCCAATCGCGAGACGTCATCAACGCAGTTTACTGCTTTGTGTTGCTGGAATTTGGGGTCTCCCTCTATACGATTGGTCTCTTCAATCCATCCCTTGTGTTCATCATTGGAATCGCGTCTGTTCCGTTCGTCACACTTTTCTTTGTTTTTCGCCCATCACGTCGCTCCTTTGTCTATCTAGGTGTCTGTGCCATTCTTGCAGTGGCCCTGTCCTACGGCTTGGCAGTGCACATGGAGCCTTTCATCGTTCCTGGAGTGAACAAACATTTCTACGAAAGTGAAGTGTATGGGAACTTTCTCTTTGATTTCTTCTTTGTTCTCCTAGTCCCAATTCTCTCGTGTGTTGTTGCTGCCGTTTAAAATGAGCAATTCCTTCCTATATTGATTCTTATAAGTTATTATATCATTTATTACTTTTCAACAAGTCAAGTCACAGAAGACATTTGTTATGAGCTGTTGGGAATACTGTCTGATAGTATTAAATTTTATCTAAACGAAATGATATCTTATCATTGATGCCCCTGTTGGCCTCAGTTTCCCAATGTCTTCATTCACACCGAGAACATCTTACCGCTTCTCTTAAGAATCAGTCTGAACAGACAGAGGCCAGAGTTGTGCTGATGGGGCTAGGGAGTTGAACTGTAATTCTTACGAGTAATCTCATGGAGACTTCACCATCTACTTCGATCTGGATCGACTGCGATCCCGGTCATGATGATGCCTTTGCGATTTTAATGGCAACACAATCCCCGGAAATTGAGCTGCTTGGAATTTCAATTGTCCATGGGAATGATCGCGTGGAACCCTGCGGTCTAAATGCAAAGCGATTCTTGTGGACCTGCGGCGTCTCCGGGATTCCAGTTTACTTGGGTACTGAACGACCGTTACTCCGGAATGAAAAATTCTGTCCAGAAATCCACGGTATTCCAGGCAAGTTCATACAGTTTAAGCAAACTGAAATGGCAAACAGTTTTTATCCCAATTTTCCAATTTCTTTTGCAGGAGAGCAAGGAGTCTCGGGCATGTGTGGCTTCCATTTCCCTGATGACGAAATATTCGCTGTTCCAGAGTATGGGATTAACGAAGGGCACGGTGTTCTAAAAATGAGGGAAGTCATTTCGAAACATGGAAGGAAGGTGACAATTGTGGCTACTGGGGCTCAGACAAACATTGCCTTATTCATACGAATGTTTCCAGACGTTGTAAATAATGTCGAGAAAATCGTTTTTATGGGTGGAGCAATTGGGTTGGGAAATACTGGGGTGGCAGCCGAGTTTAACATTGAAATTGATCCGGAAGCGGCATTCATCGTCTTTCACTCGGGTTAGTTTCAGCTGTCAACTCTGCACCGCTTCCTGGTTTTAATTTAATAAAGTAAATCCGTTAATTGAGAGAGATTTACTTCTAATAGGGATTCCGCTCGTGATGGTCCCGTTGGAAGTGACGCATACGATTCTCGTGACGGATGAAATCCTGGCTCAAATCAAGCACATTGGAACATGGGACGAGAAGTTGAGTCTACCAATGTCAGCTTTCAGTCGTTCGTCGGAGTCGCACCCTCACGTTGAATACGCTGAACTCTCACGCCTCATCGGCACGAAGCAAATTACAGGAAAAGAAGTGGAAACGAAAATGTGCAACAACGTTGAAGGAAGTGTGGATTCGCAATCGCAACAGGTGTCGGCGTTTGGAAATTGTTGCTACCAATTATTGGTATTCTTCAAAAGTACTTACAAGGAAATATTTTCCTTCGACTCTCCTCCACTCCATGACCCCTGTACGATTTTCTATCTCACAAATCCTGAAGCATTTGAAACGGTCAATGTTTTCGTGGATGTTGAGACAGGGAGTGAGAAATGTATTGGCAGGACGCTTGTGGACATTCACGGCATTTTGAAGAAGAAACCAAATGTAATTGTATGCACTCGGGTGGATTCTCGTAAGTTTTGGCACAAGATGTTCAAATGTCTGCAATTAGCAAATTCCAGGAGTCCTCTGAATAAATGTCAGTAAATCACAGGTTATAACTTCAGAATGAATTCAGTTTATAGTTATAAATTTGGGAATAATTTGGAGACAAAATGTCGGTAGTCAATTGTGGTCGGTTGAGCTGCAGTTGATTTTTCACGACGCTCCCTTTGGATGCTGGCAGATCAGATCACTCTCCCCCATCACTTCCACTTCCACTTCCTGACGACGACGAACTTCCTTCATCACTGCTGCCACTATTTCCCGCATACCCTTCTTCCGCTGCCTTTCCTTCCTCGTTCTTCTTTCCCCGCTTTCCTGTCTGTCCTGCCTCGTCACCTTCATTCCCAGTTCCCTCCGTTTTACCTACAAAAGATTCCTGGGTGGGATTCAAAGTTTCATAGTCTTCTGGGCACAGTGGTGGCCATGGCCAAGTTAACTGTGAGAGGGAATTGCTCAAGTACTTCATAACCCCAGAACGCTGTTTTTCTCTCTCCGTCATGGCTTCCCTTTCCGTTTGCATCAAGATCAGCAGCTTCTCCTCTTCGTAGTCTTGCCTCGTCTGGCAAGACTCTTTCAGTTCCCAATAGGAAGGCATGTAAAGGTGGCAAGGGCAAGTATACTTTGGTACAATCTTCTCGCTAGTTACTTTCAAATATCCAGTAGCTTTTTCAGGTTCTGGTTCTGCAGATTTTGCATTTTTGAGGGACTCTGAGTTTGTAACAGACGCCTTTCCCTTTGCATTTTTCTTTTGTCCGGATTTATCAACTCCTGGTTTGGACTCTTTGGATCTTGGAGGCGGTGGAGGCTCACCCCATGTTACGACGGAGTACTTGCTTCCAATAGTCATTATTGACTTTTTCGACTGTGTTCCAGATATATCAGTGACATTGGGTCCTGGAAGCGTTTCGTCGTTGCGTGGAATAGTCAACAATCCTTTGGTCATTCGCCGCTTTTCAGTTTGAGTCTGACCCATTAGGTCTTCGCATTCCTTATCCCCTTCAGTACACTTCCTTCCTTCCACGGACTGCTCGGTCTCGTCGCAACAATCGGGTGGCCTACATCGCATGTTTTATGAGCAGAAACTCGAGATTCAAAATCAAATTAGGAGACAAGCTTCTTACGGAATGCAGCAAGGTGGCACTTGAGGGACCATCTTTCCGCAGCACGTACACCGCTTGCTGTGTTTCGCTAGCATTTCACGTCTCAGGCGATTCAGACATTTTGCTCTTTGAGAGTTGCAAAGAATGCAAGTACAGTTTCGGAAATGGTCTCCGTGCCGGCGTCTTCTACGACAAATGGGACAACTGCAGCAAACGCGAGGTGGAATGCAGCGATTTGCGTTGAATTTGAAGTAAATTTCGTTGCAGGCATTTGGTTGGCAGATTTCAACTTCGAAGCCTATGGAAGAGCAAAAAAAACCCAATGGATTTAATGTTTTTGTTCAGTTCATAACGTTGACAATTCAGCTTACCATGCTTCCGAACCTCACTGAAGTCTGGGGTTGGTGGAAAGCAGTCGTCGAGGAATTGGTACATTATATATTTGCATCCACATTCCCTGCAGATCATCTCGGGCGTAATGTCGGGTCGAGGTGGCCAGAAGATGGGGAAAGTACTGCAACAGCCATCCGTAAAGGTGAGGCATTGCTCCTCCTCTCCTGTATTTGTGATTGTTTGCCTTTTCAAATGTGTCAAACCTCAAACGCATTCCTGGGTTATTAACTTACCGCCTCCCCAAGAATAGATTGGGGCTCCTACTCCTGTGCAATTTTGGACATTTCTATTTCCGCAACATCCATATTGCGAAGTGCACGACATGATTGTGGTCACGAGACGGGAGGACTATAATTTGGGATTTGTACAACCTAAAAATTTAGTGGTCGGGATTCAGTTCTAACGACAAATAATTTTGAGCTATTTGGAAATTTGAAGAATATGATGATGACTGATTTTATTTTTTGTCAAGAATGCATGTGGAGCTTGAAAAGGATCAGGTTTGTCAACAGGAAGCCATTGTCTTTATCTCCTAGCAACCAAATTTCGGCAAACCATAAAGGTCCCGTCCGTTCCCCGTCCCTTTTCTCTTTTGGAGCCACACCACAACCCTTCAAGATTTCCAACTTAGAACTGAAGCTGTATCATACCTACAAATCCACAATCAATGGCTCTCGTTGAGCCATTTTACAGGAAAATGAGCCCACACAATTCGCAGTTGTCAAAAAGTTAATTCATTCATCAGTTTTTTGCGGTTAATCTTCAATTTTAATCGCAGTCGTTGTATTTCAGGAATCCGTACTACATTTTTGAATTTTAAAACGTAATACGTGTCGTTGGCCTTTGATTTTATTTTTAGAATTTTGTTTCCAGTAAATAAATGAATATGTATTTTTGAAATTTAGCTGGATTTGCGTTTTCCTGTTTTTGAATTTGGAATCTTCAGAGTATCCTGCGGAGGAGGAGCGGCAGCCTTCTTGTTGTCAGCGACTGGATTCAGAATCTTCTGAGTACTATTCATCTCAGGAAGAGAATCGCCAGACTTGTTATCATCAGCCAGTGATTCTTCGGATAGAGCCTGAGCATTCGTGTCTGAACCTTCTTTCGAAACGTCAGTGTTTATCAAACAAACTGCTGGTTTTGGCTTATTCCCAAACATACACTTCGCCATTATCCCTGCTCTAAGAACGCAACAGTCGGAAGGTGAATTGGCTAGTCGGAAATAGTCGGCACCGGTTTGACTAACGCAGTATGCCTCCACTGGCCACCGTAGTTGGGATAAGGATGGAGTAAGCATTTTCTTGATGGGTTCGGGACCCAAATACACGGCACCTTCACAAACACGGTTGACACTGGCAGGTTCTGGCTTGATTAGTAGCTCCTGGACCTTTTCGGGACGGCTTGATGAGCATTCGCCTCTCTTTGGACACGGGTCTATGACGCACCAGTTCTTGGGCACGTACCAGTGGCATAGGCATCGTTGTGATGGGTTCATCGGTACAAAATCTTCATCTTCATCCGCATACTTGCGAAAAACTTTCCTGGGAATCAAGTTTGAAATGACTGACAATTCAAAAGGATCTCCTATTCTAAATAAGCTTACGAAAAGGCTTCACGAATTTCGGATTCATCTGAATTCGTCATTTTCAGGGCCCGTGCTTGTTTTCTGGCTGCCAAAAGTTCATATCTGTAGCGATTGAGACAGGCATCACGTTTCTTCATGCAGAGGTAGCAAGTACAGTCACGGAAGTGATAGCCAGCTCTCTCTTTGGGGCGACACAGGGGGCAGGAGCAGCAAACCTTTGCTGGAAGGCAACCAGGCGGACAATCCTGTGGTCGTGACTTATTTGTCCGAAAGTTGAAGTAAGTTACGTTTTGATCGTTGGGTGGACAAATATCCAATTCAAATCCTGAAACAATGATTTACATTTGCTAACTATTCATATAAACGAGTGAAAAATAAGATCTGCAATCGTCAATGAACCTCTCTTCTTCAAAAGGCTGAAATCTACAGGACACTGCTCCTTAATCATTGCGAATGCACAACTGCAATCTCGGCAAACGATCAGTGGCTTAAATTGCGGAATTGGAGACTCGTCAGTGCTGCAGGTGATTGCCCCTCCATCCCAAACTATCGCCATGAATCGTAAGTCGTTTTTACAGAATTGATGATACAGCAGATTCGTTTCTCAACAAGCGATTGAAACGTCAAATTATTAGAGAAAAAGTCAATTCTAATAAATTTTCTAGAGAAAAAACTTGAACTTAAAAGCGAAGTGACAGAAACCGAATGAATAACGAATGAATGCATGGGATCAATCATTTGAAAAGTCACCGTTTATTTACAAAGTAGTAATTGTATCTCTTCGTTCGTAACCAATGACGCGCCCAATTGAGTGGAATTACAATAGACGCGACATTTCTACGCTGCTGTGTAATATGTGGAATTTACTCAAACCGTTCCCATACGAATCTCACATCTCAAAATTTAAAAGAAACTGCAAAGTAGCACGGGTCCGGTCCACCAGCGCAGCGGCTAAAGTCATCAGTCCTTCCTGGTCTACAAATCAGTTTTAAACTCGTTTCAGTCTTCTTGGAGTATTGTAGAGGGGCAAATCCAATTGAGGGATGTGCTTGCAGTACTGCATGACGTCACAAGTTGGGATGAAATAAGGACAGTGATGACAGCCAATTGATTGGAATTTGTGGTCTGAGTGGAAGATGTGACTTCTTGAGACGCCGCCATTGTAATTTCCGAAACCGCAGCAGGGAGCGTAATTGCGAATGAATTTGTGATTTTCTGACGTAATTCGGAATTGAGCAGGGGCCATCGTGGATCACGCTTCATGGCCAACTTGCTCGACTTCAAATTCAAAAACCCAACAATTTGACATTTCAGTCTTCAATTACCTGGAAAATTTTGAATAGACTAATTAATATTTATACAGACGAGTGAGATCAATACACTATACTTGACATTACTGTACCGTATTCTCCAAATTCTCAAAATTTTGACGCGAAAGTTTTCAATACAAGCAAAAGCAAGTACCCAATCAAAATGGCAATTGTTTTAGTTGGAAAAATTAATCATTATGGGCAATTCAAAATGGCATAAAACTGAATCAATAAGCAATGTATTATTTAAACTGCAAAGGCAAACCGTTGAGTAGACGATAGTTTTCTTAGTTTCTAAGGTTATAATAATTTCTTCACAAATGAAAATCGAGTTTGTCCCTTGTTCTCCATTGATTTTCCAAAATTGAATCCGTATTGCGCAAACATGAAAAAGAATGAAAAAATAAGTGCTCACCACCTGGTGTATTTTTAACGGATCTTTAATTTTTATTCAACATTAATGAGTAAATCGATCATTATATCATTCATTAGGCCCATCTTGCATTAAAATTTACCCTTGAGGTCAACGCCTGCTCCCCCTATCGCTCTGTTATGATTTCCACCTCATCGTTATTTGCAGAGGCATTTACTCGGTTATTTTATTCAGCAGTTAGGCCCTGAGTGACTAGCAAGATATTCCTTTCTATTTTTAGGATAGACACAACTTTGGCAGTTTGAATGGGGAGTGTAGTTGGGCCAACATTTTATTATTATTATCATCTCCGGGAGGGATAACAAGTCGATTAAATACAAAATATCAAAGCTCTTGTCTTCTCATGGGCCAAAGCCAAGAGAGATTCTATGCGTTACATAAAAATACCCCTTTAATTCTTAACAAACTCCGATTCAGAATGGCCAGTTGATTTCTGAGACAAACTAGACATGAGTCCATTAGTGGTTTTTACGACCAATGGATAAATAGTTAATTAAATTATTATTATTGTATGTCCTACGTGAAAAGCTAAATTCGTGGGCGGGGGTAAATCCGACAGGGCTATGTATTGCATCGACAGAACACACAAAGCACGTTTTTAACTACAGTCAACGTAACTCGCTGCGTCCAACTGCCACACTACTGCCTGCTGTGTTTCCTTTCCGGAATAAACCTCGTCCTCAATTTTTAGTGCTGTATATCTGTTTATTGCCAACAAGATTAGATCCGAACCACTGTTTCGGTGTTCCTTGTCGACGAATTCACCTTGAAGGTTCATTAGGAACGTGCACGTCATGTCTACGTCACCAATAGTCAAATCCATTTTGGAAATCTGTGCAATGACGGACTGCCAAAAACCGGGACAAAAGCAATGTCAAGCCTGTCGGAGTGCGTCCTATTGTTCCGCAGAACATCAAAAGGAAGACTGGAAGCGTCATCGCCGAAATTGCCCTCAATTTGTGCTTCGTGTCAATTCGGAATTGAACCGGCATTTCGTGGCGACAAGGAAAATCCGTGTAGGGTCAATAATTCTTGATGAAAATCCATTAATTTATGGGCCGAGAGTTCCTGTCCCATCAACCGCATCCTCTTCATCAATAGTCGATACGGAAATAGACCAACGATACTGTCTTTCATGCTGTAAATCGATCGTGGAAAGTAGTACAATATGCCCCAAGTGCACATGGCCACTCTTCTGTAGTCTCAAATGTGCAAAGGTTAGTTACTTTTAGTTGCTGCCAATTTGAAATTATCCTGCATTATTGTAACTCATGTGAGACATTTAAGGAGCATAAAACTCTGCTGACTCCAATTTTCTTACATGATGAATTAACAGGTGAGGGCACACGCAGGAAGTGAATGCAAATATTTTACAAAGAAGAAAATCAAGTATCGCCAATCTATTCTTCCAAGCCATGTCTTCTACCGTGGTATTATGATTCTAAGAGCTATTCTACAAAAACCAAACCTGGGAGACCAATTGGATTGTACTACTTGGGCATCCTTGTATAAATTACAGCATGAACGCTCAGATAACTCCTTGACGGGGGGTTACACCGTCGAACCTTGGATGGTGACAATGCTCGAATCTTGTTTCAAAATGAAGGATCTCAATTACGACGCCACTGATTGGACTCGTATCAACGGAGCCATCAATGTCAATGCATTCTCAATTGAAAGAGCAGAAGAAGAGGGAGAAAGACCTTCGTAAGGATCAGAACCTGTAAAAATAACGCCCCAGTATTTAATTTTTGATTCTTTTTGAATTTTCGTTTCGTTTACTTGACTTTCAGGGAAGTTACTGCACTCTTTTTCAAGTCCAGTTTCTTTGCTCATTCTTGTGTTCCAAATTGTATCTGGGGACTAGGATACTCGCCAGAATTTCCTATGCGGATCCGTGCTTCTCGAACTATTGAAAAGGATGAAGTCTTAACTCTTTCTTATAATTCTAACTGGGGATCTTACGGGACGGTGAAGCGGAGGGAGATTATCCTTGACACTGGAGGCTTCCTCTGCAAATGCACTCGTTGTGTCGATCCAACTGAACTTGGGACGTTCATGTCTTCCTTGAAATGTTCCATCGCTTCCTGTGCCGGCTATCTAGTTCCGGCGCTTCAAACCAACGGGGAAGAGTGGAGGTGGGAATGCAGTTTTGGTGGCTCATCTTGTCCCATCGCTAATTTCGGTGCCGGAATTAATTCGGCCATCAAGACTAAACCAATCGAGCAAGAGTTAAATGGAATCCTTTCAACTTTGAACTTCCTTTCGTTGACTACCGCTGGAGACTTCGTTATGAAATTCATTTCCGCTTATTCCGGAACTCCGTTGCATCCAAACCACTGGATCCTCCAACACGCTTCCCAGACATTAGTTCACGTCTTCGGAAGTCAAATTAAAAAGTTAACTCCAGCTCAGCTGGATAATTTTGTCAACCAGTGTCGGCATTTGCTAAAGATGACCAAAATATTGAATCCTGGAATATCCCTCCAAAGTGGTAAATTTTTGTTGATATTATTAAGTTTAAAGTTATTCTTGATCTGAGCCAGCATATAGAGCTATGGGAATTTTTTTTTCAGCCGTATTGGAACTTTATCTCAGCCGGGCACTTTTCCTTCAGTACAAAACAATGGATTATCTGGTTCTGAATGATGATCAGACTCGGCCGAAGCTTGAAATGCTACAAGAAATTCGTGATCTTCAATTGGACTCATTGTTGTACTGGAAAAATGATATCCAATCCAAGCGCCAGGACCAGGCGATGGGTTACGAGGCTTTCCAACTAAATCATGAAATTCTTACAGTGTTTGCCGAATATGAAGAACTAAACAATCTTTAGTAGTCGTAGCAAGTAAGTCAATGTGAATATTTCAAAAGTAAACTTCACATGCCTTGTTGTGCGTTCACTCAGCTCAGAATTGAAGATATCCTTTATTCTTTATGATACAACGATTATCGATGGCTTAACGACCAATGATTTATTATCAGTAGCTTGGTCTATGTGCTAATATGACTGGAAGACTCATAGAACGGATAATCTGTGTAACCTTTGGTATCATGTGTATAAAATGTAGTTGGATCTGGTGGATTGAGTGGAAGATTATTGGTTAGTCGTAAAGGTAAATCAGGATTAGCAATAAAGTCTCTGCCAAAAGACACCATGTCCGCCATGTTCTCCGCTATGAGTTCAATGGCCGTTTCTCGCGAAAGTCGGTTTAGATTTAGAATACAATTTCCTTTCCAGAACTTACGTATTTCACACATTGGGTTTGTCTTGGGATCCGAAGAAACCGGTTTGAGACTGTGCTCTGTGAGGTGAATGTAGGCCATATTTGGATGGAGCTCGTTTAGACGCTGGAAAAGATGAGCGAAGAGAGCAACGGGATCTGAATCGGACATTGAGTTGAAGCTTCCAAAGGGATTAAATCGAATTCCAGTTCTCTCTTCCCCAATTTTCTCTGAAATCCCTGCAATGATGTCAAGAGCAAATTTGCATCGCTTCTCGATAGACCCTCCATAACTGTCCGTTCGTTGGTTTACGCCATCACGCAGGAATTGGTCAACTAAATAGCCGTTGGCCTGAAAAATGAGACCTTGAATTAAACATATTTTAATGATGGAGTTACAATTTGTTTACAATTTACCCCATGAATTTCAACTCCATCAAATCCTGCTTTACACACTGCGTTCTGAGCGGCATTGATGAATTGCTCCACAATGATTTTGACCTCTGCTTCGCTCAGCTCCCGGGGAACTTCCGCTTCTCTCCGGCCAAGGGCATCAAGGTATTTCCCACGCACCGGGTCCGTCATTCTTACTGCGCTACTGGAAACGGGCTGCCTGCCGTCAAGCAGTGAAGAGTGTATCGTCCTTCCAGAGTGCCAGAGCTGCATGAATATCTTTCCTCCCTTTTCGTGGACGCTGAAAGTAAGGAAAGGAAATTCACATTTTCAAAAAAAAAAAACTTAAGAGAAATTCGAAATAGTAAAAACGAAATCACTTTTCCGTTACCGATCAGTTATTTTCCGCCATGCCTTCACTTGGTCTTCAGAATAAATGCCGGGACTTCCTTCGAAGCGTGCAGCGTCCTCGTGAATACTGGTGGCCTCTGTGATGAGAAGTCCTTTACAAGTTGCCCGTTGTCCGTAATAGTCGGCAACAAATTCCTTTGGAACTTGTTCTTCATTTGCACGGAATCGAGTGAGTGGTGCTAAAACTATTCTGTGTGGAACAGTAAAATCACCGACTATGATTGGAGTAAAAGCTCTCTCCGCCATTTTCACTGGTTTATCAAAAAAGAGAACAAACGAACATAAACTTTCTGAATCGAGCGGAGGGCACTCACGAGAAAATAAAATGATTTGTGAAGTGGAAAATGAAACGTGTGTGCAAAGCATGTGTGAATCATGGGAACTTCGAAGGGAAATTACACAGAAAACATTACGTTGCTCGGATTTAGCTTTATCTCTATCAAGGTTATCAAACTAATTCAGGAGCAAAAACTTTTTCTCATGCGCTTCAGCCATCATTATGGCGTCATCAATCGTTGCGAAAATCCACCTGAATTCTTTCATACAAAACACAGAGGAGGATCCAACGGAGTTTTCATCGTTAATAATTCTTTATTTAATTCAGATTTATTATTATTTCTTCAACTATCCTGTTTTTTTTTTTATTTCTTGAGCCAAAATCCCACCAAAAGCCGCCATTTTACTTGTCTATCCAACTTATTCAATTCGTATTCGTGGCCAATTAATTCCAAGAGCCAATTTTTTTTCTCCAGAATTTCTCCAGAAAATTATTTTAATTAAAGTTATGATTATTCACTAATTAGTTAATAAAATTTAGTTTGATTGGTATTATGGATTTGCCTTTGCTGACGAAAAGAATGTCAGATCTCGTACTAACGACGAGGTGCCCCCGTTCACTCGTTGTCAAAATGCTGCATTCAATCCGACGCACTGGCGGAATTTTCTCAGAGAATATGGAATTAGTAGAATCCAAAGTCGGAAGACAGGAATTGTGTAGTTGGACTATTTTCGTCCATTGTTTTTACTTGCATAAGGACGCCACGTATTATTTTGACATTTCCTTCTAAACCCTTGGCTTCATTTTATTTTGAGCCATGAAGACCAAGAATTTGACTATTCGTCCATGAGTTC
>Ga0194135_10001452_pt1 | contig 14201 bp, 8 predicted proteins | sample LitLau_LLRF_2013_FD_134024 | JGI IMG/M metagenome (GOLD analysis project Ga0194135, IMG submission 134024) | Freshwater sediment microbial communities in response to fracking from North America - Little Laurel Run_MetaG_LLRF_2013 (version 2) | ecosystem: Environmental > Aquatic > Freshwater >...
ATTGTGATTATTATAATTCTAAAAACCATTCCCACCCTCCTTGTGTTAGTTTACCACGAGCCTAATTATTATTATAGAAAATATGAAATTAATTGAATTACAAATTGAAATTCAAATCCTAGTTAGTTGGTTTTAAACCGGAAATAAATGTGCGGAGGCAGACAGGCAGAGTGCTATTTTGGGATTGACGTTGGGAACTTAATCTTTTCTCTTGTCTCTCCTCTACATTTGATCATTCTATAGGAGTTTATGACATTTAATTTCCCATTGTTCAAATTCGTTCCCATAAAAAGAAAGGAAAAGTTGACATTTGGTTAATGTCAATCATCGAAGAAAGTTGATATCTTTTTTAATTCCTTCACTTTAATCTAACATCCCTCTTTCCAGTTTTAAACCAAAAGTGTCTTCAAATCCCAAAATGCTTTTGAATGATCTGCTCAACGGAGCTCGAACAAACGTCAAACTCCGAAATCCTTATTGATGTTGATGTCCAATATACATTCCTGAATCGGGATTGGTTGTAAACAAAAATCATAATGAAAGAAGTTTGAAAAAGGAGGAAACATCTCCTCTCCATACTGCTGGACTGATGAGACTGCTTTCTCTTTTCCAACTTTCCCAGAGCGTCCCTTTCACTTGGACATCCTTAGCCTCGACCTTTCTCTCTGCCCAATTGGGACTACTGGAGTACTGAAATCGTGGCGGTGTCCCCTCCCCTCCGTGGATGACCTAATGGCTTTAAAGACTGATGGTTTCTTTACCTCGACAAGCGTGAACCCCATCGGAGGCTATGAAAGAAAGACCCCAGCCAGACAGGAATGGGAGCATGCTATGATGATGAGGCTCTGAATGGAATTGAAAGGAAGCAAGACGGAAAGGAAAGGTGGGATCGCTCGTTCGCTCGCGTGCTTATGGATTCGTCGCAAGTCTCCGCCTTCTATATACCCAAAAAATGATCGCCGAGCAGGGGGAAACTGACTGGTTCTTTCTTTCCAAAACCAAGGGATGGCTAGAGCTTAGTCACTGAAGCTAAGCAAGCACCAAGCGGCTCTTCCTCATCCTTTGAGTCAGACCTCTCAGACAGAATTCAGAAACAGGAGCTTCTGTCAGTTGCCCTGACGGACTCAAAACCCTCTAGGGAGATTCAATTTGTGGTCTTGGAATCTGGGGTCGGACGGTGGGCCGACTTGTCACTTGGCAGTTGGCACTGCCACTAGTATTCCCCCCACGGTTCTCATCATCCCCAGTCTGTCACTAGTCAGCTGGGACCATCAGCTGGCATCATCACTATCTCCTCCCTCTCCTGACCATCAAAATGCTTCTCGGCTGTCAAAACCTCAGTTCCCCGTGATTCTTAACCACAGAAGGAATCAAGATCATTGGCCAGAACGACATCTTCTAATTCCCCTCTCTCTCTCCTCGCAAGTGAAAGTTTCTTAAATCTCAATCACGATTCTCATTATTCAGTTTATGGCGTTACGCCTACGCGTCTCCATCTCCCACCAATCCAAGTCGGTTATTACAATTACAACTTAAGTGAGGGATCATTACGCAAAGGAAAGAGGTAACCACATCACAACAACTCACAATCCCACTTCAACTCTCCCATCTTAATTAATCTCAATTGGTGAGTAAGACAAATTAAGTCCCAATCTCAATTTCTCAACTGTGAGTTAATTCTTATGCAAAGGAAGTCGAAGGATTTTCATTTTATTTGTCGCGTCGTTATTGGCTTCGGAAACAATACCAATCCATAATCAATTCAATTTATTGTTGTAAATTTTCAACTCCTGTACCTAGGCAGGCTAGGGAGAAGTTTATGGAGTAATTGTTGGCAGAGAGGTAGTTGCTCTTGGATCGGATGCATGGAGTGCCAGTTCAGTTGGTAACGGATCAGCCATGAATCCGTTTACCTTCTTTTACCAATCTTTATCTTTGGGGAAAATCAAACGGCGAAATTAAAATGTCATTAACTTGTGTCGCTAGATTATGGTACGAGGAGGTTAGGTTAGGAGCGGAAACATATTAAGATGGGTGGCGTTTGACGGTCTATGCCTATGGTGTGGTGACCCATGCTCGCACTTCCAGTTTCCATTAAATCCCGCTCTTCTTCTCTACTGCACGCTGATTAATTTGGAAAACTCGTTTATGTACTGATTGAGAGGTGATCTGGGGTAGTGAGGATAGTGACGGGGAGAGCACCGCAATAACTTTTATTGCTTAACCTAACTGTATCAATGCCTTTCTTCGGACCTGATTCATTTTCATTCATGATCGTAGGATTATTGACTTGATTCCGTTTACACAAGACCTAATGCGGCATCCCGGGGCATGCCTGAATTTCTATTGAAATGTTTTAAGACCAACGGTGTAAAAAAATGTTGGGAAAGGCATTCATTGGAACCTACAGAGATAAAAATTGACCAGGTCACAGTCCTGTAATTAATCCCTGCAGTCCGTCTCATAATCTACTTTGCCTATTTTTATTGCTCGTTTCCAAGTCTTAAAACATTGACCAGAGTATGGCACGACGGGCTTCTTGGAATCACATATAATCACAATTAAGAACTCTTAAGTCTTCCGGTGTTAATTGTTCATGAAAATGCCTCGCTGGTGAGTGGCAACTAATAAATGAAGTCAATTGAGGATTGGGGCTAAGAAGTGTCCCTAATTCACACCTGTGTGGGTTGCGTGTGCTCTGGAAACTGGAACATTCTGAATATCTCCATTCTCCAGCATCCAGCAGCACAAAGGGTCTAATTAACACGGTTAACACAAGAGCCGGAAAAGGAGGAGGATCGGAACTCGGGAGATTTCATTTTTAAATTGTAAATTGACAACGAAACGGATGGGTCGACTCATAGGTAACGTGTTTCTAAGTAAAGTTTCATCTCCTCCTTGATTCATTTCTTACCGGATTAATTGTTGGATCCTTTGTGATTCGCTTGAGAAGAGAGTTGGAGGTGAGTATTACTACTATGAGAAGCGTTATTTCGGTGATGATGATGAATAGGCAAAATGTGAGGAAAAAATTTCAAGGGATAAAAAAAACTTTGAGTCACTTGAATTCGTCAACACCTTAAGCGTGTTGCTCGTTTTCCTGTTGGAAATTAAACGTTTTCAAATCCAAATCATCTTTACCTATTCTCTGTAGACAAACTGTAGAAGAAGGACAGAAGGAAGGAAGGAAGGAATTAAGCTTGAATTGGAACGCTTCCTCGGCGAGTAGGGAAGCGATAAGGATTGAGAAGGTCAAACGCCGCGTAGAAGAGGGCATAGTATATAAGAATGAGATTGTTATGAGAATGTGATCCTGGAACATATTCGAGGCAGGTACTTCTCATTGTTGTGTGATTGTGATTGTTGTGTGTATTTATGAGGATGATAATTGATAAACTGTTCCCGTTTCTTATTTCCATTGTTTCCTCCCCAAGTTGAATAAACTCCGCCACGCACTACACGACATTCGAAATGCACAATTCCTCTCAAATCTGGCCTTATTGTGTTGGTTTGGGAAGAAATCCTTTCCACTTAATTTAAAGGTTCTACACCTCCAATTAAGCTACCCTCCCACACACTCCATGCTCAGAAGAGGGGAAGGGATTGGTTGAATCAATTCTTGTGCGGGTAGCTTTCAAACAAAAGGAATTATTGTGGCATGGCGGGTGCGGTGTGCTGCTGCTGGGGTAGGAATTAAAAATTGGCTACTTTTTGGTAGTTCTATTTTTTTTTGTCAAATTCGCAGAACTTTTGCAAATTTTACTCCCTTTGTTGTCTTTGAATGAGTGTTGAGCTCATCCGTCCGAGGGAAGCTGGGAAGCGTTCCTTCATTTTTAAAACCATAGTATTTTAAACTGAATGGACCCCACAGAACTGAGTTTCTATTGTTGTGTAACTCGCATAACGCCAAAGTATAAAAAAAAAACTCCATCAGAGAGGAGAGGAAGTCGAACGGCGTCTCCAATAGAATTCTGTAAACCTTGTCGTCCTCCTCGTTTTTCTTTCCCTTTAATTTAATTCTCGTCGGGTTTCCCATTAAATGTCCGCCGAGAGAGCGGAAGTTCAATTCCCAATTCGGAATTGAACAAACACGAACGTCGAGTGGATAAAGGAAACAGAACTTCTACAAATATTTTTTTTTAAATAAGTATTATAAGAAACTTTCCACTTTCTCCAGATGCCAAGGATCCAAAATAATTGAAGGGGTTAGAATTCCTAGGACTTGTGAGACGGGGTTAGAGGTCAGAATAGAAATTTACCTCAGGAAACAAATAATTTTCTTGTGTGATTGGAAAAGTCTTGTTCTTTTTAAAGTTTCTTTAGAGAGCATCTACTGTGATGAGTCCTTTTGTCTTATCATCATTTCTTCTTCTCCTTATCATTTATCATCCAAGTATGGGGATAATGATGAGGGAGAGAACTGTTCTTGCATAACAGTTGCAGTGCAGTTGCTCCACGGCGGTGCTTGGTGACAGGTTTTTCGTTTTATTTTTTTAACGAGATTTTGTCTGGTTCCGACGAAGTCATCAATAATGCATTGACATTTTCAATTCCAACCAACCAATCACACGGCGGAGTGGTGATGGACTTAATTTGATGGGGAATTAAATGTCAAGTAAGTAGGCGGTTAGGCGGCTATAAAATTGGAGAGCTCATTGAATTGGGTCAATGCCTCACTGCACAACTTGAATTGAGACTTTGAAGTTTGGGATGGAAAACCGATCCCACGTCCAATTCTCAAATCGCATCCTGAAAAGAAAAGACCATGACCTTTCCCAGGTTTTGAAATTGGGCTTCTTTGGTTCCTATTATGATCAGACCAAGGGGAGCTGTCCATTGTGATTGACTAAGTTCATGGCTATCAGGAATAATTCGACCTCGACCATTCTTTCCCGACCAATCAGGTATAGCAGAAAGCCTAACAAAAGGGATTTTCCTTGTCCGCGGAGAAAAGTCCATCAAGTAGAGAACACCTTGTAAGGAAGGAGGAGGAAGACAAAAGGGAACTTTTCTCCTTGAGAGTGAGTGGGCCTGATGACCTTTCGTTTGTTCGGGATCTTAAAAGGGAGATTCAGGATTTGGAGAAATGACCTTTTCCTGTTGGAGCCTTAACGTTTTAAGGTAATATTCTTCTGCAAGAGAGGATGAGGGAGGATTGAAGACTACTGCTGAAGAAGAGGTTCATTCTCTTTATCGCATATCCCATCCATCCAACTGAATTCACTGGAATGGAGATGGAAAAATAGAAAGGGCGAGGCGATGGATCCACGCGATCCACGGTTTCCTTGATTAAATAAGTACAAAACTGGTTTTAGAATTAGATTAGAAGAGCTTTAAATCCATCCAACTGATATTAATAGTCTTCTTCCTCTACAGTCTCTTCTCCTTCGATTCCAATTCCAATCCAATCCAATTGAATCGTTCTCCTATTTCCCAGGGGTCACTCACGCTCTACTCTTCCTTTCTCTTGATTTGATAAGCCGCACGAGGAGTGGGGACTTTGACCAATGACAACCATCCTTGTCTCTCTGTCCATTCAGTAAATGACCATGGAAAGTCCATTAACGCTTACGAGTTAAAGAAGATAAAGACAGAAATACGTTATTCAGTGCGCGAAATTAGCAATTGGAGTGATGAGGAAATATGACAAATCTTATTTATGAGAGAGACCATTCCGGACTCCGTTCGTGGCAGGTTGCGCAGGTTATCAAATCCTTGCTAAAAGTTCAGCAAAACTTGGACCTTTCTTGTTACGAGTCCTCAGTTGGGTCTGGGTGGGACAGACAAGGGAATTTATTCATTGAGGATCCCGACTTGAGGTTATCATCAAGGGTCTCCTCCTGCCTGTTTCTCCAGTGTGTCAGCTTCGGACACGGAGCAGCTATGAATCCGTCAGCGTCAACGTCCTCACCTGACGCGATTGGTGGTGTCAAACCACAGATGCTGAGAACGTGCGCAGTGTGCCTGAAAAATGTCACTTTCTCAATTCATGTCCAAGTCGTTCAAAATTTAGCAATGTTTTCGCTTTCTCTCCATCCTTTGGGTTTTCCGCAGGGCTTGTTCTTGTCCTTGTTCTGAGTTGAAGCAATTTACATGACATTTCCATACTAATTTGGAATTTATATTATACGCTAAAGAGGAGGGAATGCTTGGAATAAAAACGGAAGGGAAAGCGGTGGTACTGATTTCCATTTTTGACATTAAAAAGCGGTTTCTTCTTGCTGGTCGCCGGTTAGTTGTAAATAAAGTAAACAGAATGCATTCCGTCCGGCGGGATAGTAAATGAGCATCGTGTCAACGGCGTAGAAACTTTCCAAATGAATTTGACCTTTATTCAAAGGAGACAATTTTTTAGGTTGAGGATGAGGATGAGGAACGAGTAGAATAAATGGAATCCAATCTGTGACATTGGTCAATTGCAGCTGATTTTGGTCTAGTTTGGCCAATGAATGACTTCCTCCAGTGGAAACTATGACGTTGCATTGGAGTGGGGGTGGGGGACACTATTAACTAACCTTGTCCTTCATGAGGAAGTGACGAGGGCAATTTATTTTTTATAAACACACTTACAAAGGAGGAAAGGAAACCTAAGTCCAAATGCTGCCGGAGAAAGAGACGCTTTCAGCTTACCTGTCACATAATTTAATTTCTCCGTTTTATACAAGTCACATTAGTGGAAGGGAAACTTTGTCTGGGGGAATAAATCTTGTTAGAGCTCAATGGATCTGTAAACACCTCAATTACATTTTCCTATTCCTCAACCAACCGCTTGGCATTACAAGTTCTGTTTCTATTAAATGTTGAGAAGCTTATTAGATTGACTCACTTCACATTACAGAACGAAACGCTTACCTAGGTTACGGTTACACAGGACTTGGAGTCCTCCACACGCTTTGGCAAGCACAACTGTAGCATTTGAATTTGTGGTTTGGCAAATTTCCATTTTCTTTCCATCCGAGAAAGGAAAGGAAAGGAAAATGCACCTTCCTGACTCTTTCTTATAAAAAAAATCAAGTGTGGAAACATTATGCGCGTTCCATATTGGTCTCTCCATCTTTCCGTTAAGCTTCCTTATGTTGCATCTTTTCTACACCGATGATGATCGGCTGAAGCTGAAAGTATAAGGGCCGCGGAGACCACACTAATCCGAATTCCCAAATATGAATTCGAAATTCGGATTCTCCGGAGATGAATTGGATTAGTGAGTTCTGGCCTTTACTGAAAAAGTGCAGGTGTCTGTACCAAAGAGGGCTATACCCACGACCTGAACTTGTTTTCAGTAAAATTCTGTTTTAGCAAGAATCCGCAATGCTCCTCAGGTCAATGATGATGATGAGGTGCCGTCGCTACTTGCTTAAACCCCATTCCAAACGGTGTTTATTGACTATCATCAAACTGCATCATTTTCTTCCGAGAGAATTAAAATGCCGAGAGGAGAATGAAGGGATTTTTGGGGATTTGATGATTCGGGACTCGGTGGAGAATTATTCATCATCTTCATCATCACAATAAATCCACTTTCTCCTCTCTCAGTAGCAGGAGTGGTGAGGAAGATTAATTTAGTACATACTGCAGGTGGGAAAAAGAATCCGAAATCCTATTTTAAACGGCAAATTTAAAATGCTTCTCCAGACTCTTTGTTGCCGGATCAATTCCGAAGGTAGTCGAGGTGTGTCGAGGGCCCTTGATTTCGGGATCCCTTCCAGAAAAGCTTTGAAGCCAAAAATGCGACTATACATTTTATTTAATCATTCTGATTTGTGTAGCTAAGAAGGAATGCCATAATTTTGGATTCAGATTTCTATAAATAAAGATTAGATTTTCATTAGAACTCAAGAAATGATTGTCTTTTTTTCACCTTTCCCTCCACCCTCTCTTTCCGTCTTGTCTATATATTAACTTTTACTTACTTTGTACGCTGTTGTGTCGATCCACAGGAGGGAAAGTGGCTACACTCCGAGCCCCGCAACCTAATGAAGTAGAAATCACAGGACGGGAATCGACATGAAGTCTCCGACTAGTCAGCCTTGCTCTTGTTACCTATTGACCTCCGCATCCTCTCAGTCACCTCCAGTTCTCAAAGAAGAATCTGAATCTGTTCCTCAGCGGGCGGAAGTTCATTACTATCCCGGTTCTCCTCTTCCACGTCACTGCTGCCCGTCGGAAGGGACGCCGCGGAAGCGGATTCTCCGAAACCTCGTCGTCGGAGAACATCAAGTACCCCTACCCGAGCTCACTCATTGGCGGAAATTGTTCAAGAGGAGAAAATCAGTCAAAACTGCTCAATCACACTAATTCCCAGAGTTCAGACTCCAGTAGTTCCAGTTGAGATTGCTGAAGTTTTCCCGGAGAGGAATTCCGGGGGGAAAGAACGTTGGTGTGGTGGGACGGTGGGGGTGGGGGTTACCATGTTTCTTCGCCTGATCTCAATCATCGCACTCTGCTCCATCCCAACTGCTGCGCTTACGGACGAAGCCGCCGCAGACACGGAAGCGGAACCCTTCTCGTCGTCACTGTCCCAGTCCCAGGCTGAGAGGGAAGAGGCAGGGCCGTCGTCCTGGTCATCCTGGAACCAAGTCTCAAATCATGTTCCTGACTCTCACCATTACCAGAGTAACTATGACAGCGAGAACGTCAATAACGAAATCATCGCATTCCTCGGCCATCACTACATCGAGACTCCGTCAACCACAACCAAACCGCAAGTCCCGACTCCGCCCCCGGTCCCGCTTCCGGTCGTCAGTCGACCTCTCCAGGTAAAACAGTCAATTTGCTCATTCCCATCATGTTCAATCAAATTAATTCTATCAAAGTCATGACATGTCCTCATGTCTCCACCACTCTCCCTCCCGGTGAGAGTTATTGCAGAAGGAATTAATTAGGGATCGTGGGAACAAAGTCCGTTGATGGAAAACAAGCTTTTTGAGCAAATTTTTTGGACGAGGGGAATGGATAAAATCAATTTTTAATAAAGGGCAAAAGAACGGCCGAATGGCTGGTTTTTTGTCCGTTTTGAATTTTCCTATTTTTAATTCCTGTCAAAATTCATTATTGATTTCCCATTGGTTTGTGGTGTTTAAGTCATATTTTTTGTTTAAAATCGATTGCACGTGTACTGTGCTTGTTGGGCCGGGAAGGAGGAACTGGAACTTTTGGACGTGCAGGCGGAATGTAGCCCACTCGCCTCGCCCTTGGTTACATTTAAAGTTTTCACGAGCGGAAAACGAGCTAACTCCTGGATTTCATAATGGCTTTCTCCGACTCGATACTTTGTCCACATTTTAAATGTCAGAATTCGGATTCGCTGAAACTCTTCTGAAAGTTGAGAAAGGGAGAGGAGGAATTGACTTTATTTTTAGATCCACTCCTCGCTCTCTCTCTCTCTCTGCTAAGCACCTTAGACCAGTTCCCCATTCAGTTGCCCTCGCTGATGCTCTATAGCATATGCACCTAAGCCATGTATTGGATTTTTGATTTTATGAATTTCGTAGAGGTAAGGAGGGTCAGAGGGGCGGAGACACATTGGCATTATTCAATCGTTCCAAAATAAAGTTTTTGAAGAAATTATAGAGTTTCCGAAACAGTTATTACTATTTTTGGATACTTTAATGTCTACCTCTACCACTGACCAGTTTATTTTCACTCGGCACTCGGCGAGAAAGTTGTGAAGACTTTTTGTTCCTCATCACGGAGTCTATAAAATAACTCGGGAAGTGTCAAATGCCAATTTGAGATGAAGGGCATTCATTTCCTGATTTCAAATTTACCGTTAATTGATAATTATTATTAATGAATTGTATTTCCAGGTGTCCCTATTGGCTGTGATAATGACTGCCGCTGTCCTTGCAAACGGTAGTGTCATTCTCAATATAAGTCGTGACAGTCTCAAACTCCGGATGGTTCATTTCCTACTAATCCGCCATGTTTGCATCACGGACTGTTTGGGGGCACTTGTCGTCTTGCCCGTTCCACTCTTTGCAGTGGCAAAGGTCAGTTAACCTATAAAATTATCAAAGCAAAATAATCCCTCGCACTTCACCAATAAATTGAACCCGAAAGCATGAACTCTTCTATGCATTTCTTTTTGATTTTCTTTTTGGAGCGACGCTGCGCTCCTATCCTAGGTCGGCACTTAACAATTGGATATAAATGAACTAAATACTAATAGTTGGTTTATTCAGGATTTTCCCAGAAGGGGTAAAGCCTGAATGAAGAGAACCTCAGAATAAACCGCATTAATCCATACTACTTTCTCCAAATGTAACTGCATGAAATTCAGCGCAAAATAGGTTAAGGTCCCGGGTCTTAAAGGAGGGCCTTCAAAATGGGGGCCTGGAGAACTTAGAATCCCATTCGTAACGCGGCCATTTCTTTTCTTCTTAATGGAAATGTTTTTAGCATAAATGTTCATGCCTGGATGTCAAGGCTTCGTAAATGTCCCGACCGTCTTCGAGTTTCGATTGCCGATATCCCACCAATTCATTACTCCTTTCCGGTCTCCCTTCCACCAAAACATTTGCCAGTCTGTTTGGTTCCTTTCGGAATATGTGTGAGCTCCAAAGTTTTCCATGTGCTGAGAAAGAAGGAAAAGGCAAAGTGGAATGACTCCTGGAGCGACGGTGATGAATTGACGAACGACGACAATGATGATGATGATTTATTTTGAATGTACAGGGCAATTGGGATTTTGATGACACAATGTGTTCAGCTGTCTCAACCACGACTGCCGCTTGTTGGACAATGCACCTCCTAGCCGTCGCATTCTACCGGGCGGATCGTGTTTTGGCCGTTTGGCTTCCAACAGGACGCTACCCAATATTCTCCGTTCGTACGACGAATATTTTACTTGTAATAAGTCACCCTAACAATTTTCATTAAATTTTGAAATTTTATTCAAATTTTTTTAAATTTGATATGATTGATTTGATTTACCAGGTGATAGTTTGGTGTTTGGCCGTGGTCGGATCCTACGGGGCAACGGTTGTATTCGGTCCCACATTCCAGCCAGCACTTGCTCTCTGCATCCCAGACGTTCCACTCATTTTCTTTGTTATTGTCTTTGCGGGATACTGCATTGGGCTGGTGGGGCTCACGACGGGCTACGTCCTTGCCTTTGCTCGCCGACGACGCAGGAAACGAAAAAAGGAGAAACAGTCCAAGACTCATCGGGAACTCCAGGATAATGCCCCTTTCGAGCCAACCCCGTCAGAGTACATGGATGAGGAGATTGGAGACTTGGAGGACAATATTTCCAGGTGAGTAATAACAATCCAATCAAATTTAATCAATTCACATTTTAAAAAACACAGAATTACAATGTGGTGTTGTATGGTTGCAGTTCACAAGGTCGTAAGCGGAGAGCCCTAAGTGATCAATTCCCCGTGCTGAGCATGAAAATACAAAACGTCAACATAGGAGACGATCAAGGGTCACCCTACGCCCATCGTCGAACCTGGAGTGAAAGTGCAACTTCCTACCGCCCATCCACAATTTTCACGTCGCTCGTCACAAAGGCCCATCGACATGTGGGTAATGAGAAGAGCCCTTGTCATGTTTCCAGCCGAAATGGAACTCCTGCAGCAAGCCCATCCCTGCCCGAGTCGACCATAGGACGTGAAGACTCCTCTTCAGAAAATCTCACCATTACCAGCACCCATGGCTACCAACGCCTCACCGAGGACGAAGTCTCTTCCTCTTCCCCATCGGAGGCTTCCACGACTGTTCCGAAGCTAGTTCACTCAGTTTCCTATGATGAAAGGGGCCTCTACGGTTCTCAGCCCGAAGAACTTTTCCTTCACCGTGGAGGTCTCGCCGCGACCCAGTCCAAGTCGTTTGACTGCGCACACTCTGAAGCTCAGCAGAGAATAAATTTCCTCCGATCCCATTTACTGACTAGTTCCGTGGATCGCGTATGCAGTAACCCCGGGAAACCTCTGCCTTGCTCATCCACAGTTCACATTCCGATCCTGGACTCGAGTCAAATCGACATTTACTCGTCTGACTTTCTCATCTCCCCAGGTCAACTGTCTGATCCCGTCAGGAGTCAAGGGGGGCCAAGCAGCTCAAGGGACGTTAGCCCTGACATCCCGTCCCATCTCCACTTTCCTCCACTTGTGGTGGAAAATCAAAAAGTTGGAAATTGCTCCACCTACACAAACTCTACATATCCCGGACCGAGTCACAAAGGGAATTTCAAGGAGAAATCAGCCGAAATCAACCGATACTTTACTGGAGTATACGCCTGGTCCCTGGACCGGCGCAGGAGCATCCTGTCACGCAAGAATTCTGTAGGGGTTCTCGAACTTCCATCAGGGGACAATCCCTGTTTTGGTGAGAGTGAGTCCAGTGGGAGTGGGAGTGTGTCTAGTCTTCCTAATAATGATTCCGACGAAGTAGTCGAGGAAAAACGTCCGGCCCACACGGTCGTTCACCTCGATCCGAATAGCCTAACGGCCGGTGGGAAACACAATCTCAGTCTCAGCGTGTCCGTAAACAGTTTGAGCCTTTGTGGGGATGGACGCCCACCGGACGTCAATTCCCTCACCTCCCGCGGGGTTTCCGAAAACAACAATGAGATCAAGCCGGTCGCACGGAAGCACCGGACTCGGGCTCGTGTCAAACATTTCCGAGCCAAAGGGAACAAGACTGGCCCAGCCAAGAGAGCCCTAGCCTCGTACGCCGTCAGTGTTGGACATCTCCTGCTCTACCTTCCAGCCATGTTTGTGGTAGGGCTCAAAGGGTCCTCTCTCCCACCCGGCGTGGCACTCTTCTGCGGGATCGTCGTCTACTGTGACTTTTTGATTCAACCAATCGCTCTCCTCCTCGTCTCTCATCGACTCCGGACGGAAGTTGAGAAGACTGTTCGCTCTCTCTTCGGTGGCAAAAGGAAAAGGAAGGGATAGGCGGTCCGATGACTCCATTGACAATACAATTCCAAATGTTGGAAAATTCAAAAATTTTCAAAGTTCCAAAGGGATATAACGAAATGGTTCCAGTTCCGTCATCAGTCGAACTATAAACTGGTTACCCAGGGTACTTTACTTTAGGCTTCACTAGAAATCCACTAGAAATGTAAAACTGGTCCTCGTCAGAGTAATTTTCTACCTGAGTTTGCATGTTTTTCAATCGGATTTTCTTATTCTTCGACTCTCGTCTCATTCTCATCCATTTCCTATTTCTAATTTTCCCCGAGTGAAAGTCACTTTAACCTTTTTTTTTGAATTTTGAAAAAGATTTGCAGAATGATCTGCAAATGTAAGTGTAATTTCTCTGATTTGCAGAATAGAAATACAATTAGTTCAATTCAAATTGGATGATTTTCTCTTTTCGACAGCATTTTATTTCCCTTGAACTCTTCTGTTGTTTTCAAGTAATTCTTTGGGAGAAAGAAGACTCTGTCTAAACACACAAAGCTATAAAGTTAACATGTCCATCAGAAATTGTCATTGCGCAAACAAATTTTATCAAGAAACCTTTTTTTTTGTTCAAAGATTGAAAAAACTTCCGGTATTTTTGTACTTTTATTAGAAGTCCCCTGTTGAGCCTTGATAATTTTTTGGAGAGATTTTCGGAGGAACATTCTAAAAGGAAGAGAACGCAAAATGCGTCCACCATGACCATGACGAACAAAAAGAGATGGGATGAGTGAATGAGTTTGGAACTAGATAAGAGTATTGGCAATGTCGCAACCCCTAATTATTGTTAAAATCAATTCTAGTCCTTATAAAAAAATATTATTCGGTTGAATATTACTCTCGAACGAAAGAGCCTATAGCGTAAGTTGTGGTTAAAGTTCAAAGCTCAATCCCAGCTTGCTCGTCCCTTAAATTGGGCCATTAGACGACTCTGTCTTGTCACTCAACATCTGTGCAGAGGTTTCTAGAATCTAGCTGGTCTAGTTAACTAAGTGAATGAAATTCTCAAAGAAACTACTCACACGTTCGTCACGATACGAACACCAATCCCGAAACAGCAATCTGGATATGACCAGCGCGCTTCAACAACTGAGGTAAAAATCAAAATGAACTGTAAACCTTTCAAGATGGATTCAGTGGTCAATTCTCAAACTTCAACATGCGAACATCACAATTCACAAGTAATAAATAACTAAAAATAGATCTGTACAGGCTTACTTTACTTTACCGGTGAAACTCTGATTTAGTGCAATTCACAACAATAATAATTACTCCCGTAGTTGCTAA
>Ga0194135_10001453_pt1 | contig 14199 bp, 16 predicted proteins | sample LitLau_LLRF_2013_FD_134024 | JGI IMG/M metagenome (GOLD analysis project Ga0194135, IMG submission 134024) | Freshwater sediment microbial communities in response to fracking from North America - Little Laurel Run_MetaG_LLRF_2013 (version 2) | ecosystem: Environmental > Aquatic > Freshwater >...
CAATTTGAACTAATGAATCAATTTAGATTTAGATTAGAAACTCATTTAGTGAAACGAAAGTATTGCGACAACAAGATTCATTATAAACTGAGTATGATTAGAAAAACAATACAGAGAGACAACTACAAAGTATAAACGGAAAAACTTGAAGAGATATTAGTAATTGGTACATTCGTGTCAGGATGCATTGTTCAATGGGATCTTTATTTTCTATTTCAATAAAATCAATTCATGAATCGAAATAGGAAATGGAATTCAAATCACAAAATACATGTGGCAACATTGTAGGGAAAATGATAGGAATACAGTTTTTATGTGGATGTCTACGTGTAGATGTAAGAAATCATGTCTCCTCGCAGCGATTATTCCCTTCTTGTTTTGCTCATCTTCATCTCCTCTCCTGCTTGCTAGTTTCAGTGTCGTCCTCGTCGGTTCATTGTCCGTATCTGCATCCTCTCCTCTTCTTATTTTATTTATCAGGTAAACTTGTGTTTATTCTTGGTTTATTAATTTATGTATCACTATTCTGGACCCCAGTAGTATCACTATCAGATCATGTAATTTCTTCTTTTGCTACAGGTACTAGGTCACGAAAACGGAAATCATACCAGGATGTCCAGCAGTCGTGGTGGGGGGAGTGATTGCCGAGTGTACGTTGGTAATCTACCACCAGATATTCGTACCAAGGATATTGAGGATCTCTTCTATCGATTCGGAAAGATAAGTCGTGTCGATTTGAAAAATAAGCGTGGACCACCATTTGCTTTCATTGAGTTTGAAGATCATCGGTAAGTTTCAATTTACTCGCTCGCCTCTCCTATTTCTTCCCTCCCCTTGTCAATGGTCAACTATGCTCCGTGTGAACACTTTGCCCCGTCACCGCTTCTCACAAATCTGATTCCTATCTATTATCTTACAGGGATGCGGAAGACGCCGTGAGCAAGCGGGATGGATATGATTACGATGGGTACAAACTCCGGGTGGAATTTCCGAAAGGAGGCGGCCGAAGTGACGGGTTCGACCGACGCGGTGGTGGAGGTGGACGAGGAGGGTTCGGACGGGACGGAAGATCAGGCGGCGGTGGCAGTCGTCAACAAACTACTCGTCGTTCACAGTACCGTGTCCTCATTTCCGGTATGCTCCACTTCCTACTGTTCATCACTAAAGAGGCGTTGGGACCGTATTTTTCAACTCAAAACTATAAGCTGAGAATTGGACAGGAAAGTTTTATATTAGAGGATGGCAGGGAATCTCATGTCAGCGTGGGATAACGAATCTGTATGGAGTTCATGGACTTTCCTGGAGCGCGACTGACTTAATGGCTCGACGGGATTGATCGGGACCCCATGAATTGGTAGTTTGTTCATGTTGGATTGGATAACTCTGTGTTCTTCTTCTTCGGAGAACTGGACAGTGGGAGTTCGGAATCGTCGGTGGTGATGTGATCGTGGCGGGGCGGCATTTAGTAGGGGGTTTTTAGGAGGGTCACACTGCCACACTTTTGGAGATTTCTACGGATTGGATATTGGATTGAATAATTTGGATTTTGGATAAGAGAAGTTTCATTTCTGAATTGCACCTCTTCCTCTTCGGGGAACCTCCACCCACACATCTATCTTGCCTTGTACCGTACCTCCATGTACCGTGTACCATTGACCTACCAGCGGAAGGATCAGGATCCCATCTCTCTCCCTACCTCATAACTGTCTGATCTCAATATGCACCACCGGCCTTATTCTCGTATTAAGATTTAAAAAAAAGTAAATTTGTTCCACTCCTAACTCTCCAATTGTGAGTCGAATCCAATTGAATTTTGATTGGTGAACATGCTTAACCCCGAGCGAGTAAAAAGGACAGCACTTGGAATGACTGACTTTTGGATTTGTGAAACAGGAGAGGATTCGTCGTAAGTTGGGAATTTTAAATGGCTCTGAATGGAGAATGACTGGTCTCTTTCAAAAAAATGTCTCAAATTCAAACTATTAACCTTAACGTCCTCCCTCCTACTCCTGTTCTATTATTTAGTAGTGGTGCTCACTTTCAGTACCCTGTAATGCATTCCTAAAACTCTCTTACGCTGACATGCAGGGCTCCCCACCAGTGGAAGCTGGCAGGATCTCAAGGACCACATGCGTGAGGCTGGGGACGTTTGCTATGCGGATACGTACAAAGATGGGAATGGAGTTGTCGAGTTTCTTCGCTTTGAGGACATGAAGTATGCTATCAAGAAGTTGGACGACTCCAAGTTTCGCTCACATGAGGTAAGTTTTAGTTTACTTAAACCGCGTTAAACCTTCCCTTTACCCCATATTTTATTATAGGGTGAGACTGCTTATATCAACGTGCGTGAGGATACTTCCGTCAGTCGTGGAAGTGGAAGTGGTAGTGGCGGTGGGCGTCGTTCAAGATCCAGAAGTCGCAGTGGCTCTCCAGTCGGCGGTGGAGGAGCTTACAACAGACGCGAACGTGATGGTTCACCGAAACGAAGCTTCAGTCGTTCACGTTCTCGGTCTTACGGTCGCCGCTAAACCTTTTCTCTTGTCTCTTACTGTAACCCAAAGGCCCCGCCTTTTCATAATTCCAGGTAGAAAAGAATCAAGTTCATCCCTGTCATTATTTATCTAAAATAGTTGTATTTAAAAAATCAATTACAAATTTAGTGTCTACTATACTATGTAAGGGAACCTACAAATTGGAAACTGAAATGAATGTCTGGGTTTTGCTTGTTGGAAAATTGAGATGGAGAAGATGGATAGAATAGAGTCCTAAAAGTACTACAAGTGGAATTATTCTATTTTCAATTTAAATTTTATTCCGAGATTTTGTTTCTCGTATATAGGATTATTAGTTTGTGATTTATTACAAATTATTTGTCCACCCAGTGGCCATTTTTCACTAAAACTAAAAGGTTAGCTTCCCTTCCTATCCTCTCTCTCTCAATTATTCGGTCAATTCAAATTATATTTTTACAGTTTATAAAGAATAAATGAAAGAAAGTGTACTACGGAACACTGAATTTCTCGTCTAGCTTTTTATTTTCAATACTTCCATCCAATCTTTTACAGAGTTTATGAAACTGAGCTTGTCAGTCAATTGGTTTGAAAAACGAAGGAGTAAGGAGGAACAGTAGTGGCGTTCGCAATTAAAAACCCCATGCAGACAAAATAAGGATTTGAAATAAAAAATCAGAAGCAAAGAGCACCACGGACACTACTGTGGAAATGGAAATGGATTGAAACTGAAAAGGTCAATGACTCAAAAAAGACACGAGAGTGAGTTTGCTTTCTGCATTATGACGTCATTTGTTATGAAATTATTTTATTGTCAATCTCATACGCCTCAGGTCAGGACGCACAAGCACAACTGTCCAGTTTGAGTAAATTTTATGCTGCACAATTTGAGTAATCATTAGCATGCTCATTCTTGAGAGTGCCTGAAAAAAGTCAATTTGTCGGAATTCGGAGCACTTCGGGGATCGTATCCGTAATTCGCTTCAATTACTTCGTATGCATTCATTAACTTGGGACCATACTATACTACCTTAACTGTTACAGTAATGACAACTAAAATTAACACCTTTCACCTAACCAAACAAACCTTTTCTCCGGTAATTAACACTTTTCCAACGCTGAAGCTTGGCGGCGGGAGTGTGTGTGGGAAATGGGACACTACGTTGGGTCTCCTAACTCTAGGAAATGGGCGAGTCTCGATTATGATTCTAATCCGTAGATTGGGAGTGGGACTTCTGGGAGCTCCCTCTCATACATTTTACAAACATGAAAACAATTAGAAATCTCTAATTGTACTACGATTGACAATTAACATGACAAGGTGAATGTGGCGTCCGCGTCGGTCGAGGGAGATTAGGTGGAGTATCTGAGGTGATTCAGCGGGTGAAAAACTTCATTCTCCCGGGAGTGCTCATATGGAGTTCAGAATTTCAGATGCATTTTCATTGATTAGATTTTCTTCGATCTTACCGTTTAAGAAGGTTAATATCTATCAATCACCTCACCATCCTCATCAGATTGTACAAATTTTCAGAATTTCGAAGTCTCCGTTATTGTTCAACAACTGGCATTTCACTCTTTCATATCCAAGGTCATGTAGAAGATCGAATGGCATCTGATGCAGGTATGTTAATTATAGATACGAGTTACAATTTGTATCCAAATTATGTGTAATCTAAAACCATTATCCCTGTCCCTGTCGGTAAAATCAAAGGGCTGTTGGCTGTTGCTGTTACTAACACCACTAGAATCATCATCATACAGTCCCTTCGCTGGATCCCAGTATTATTGTATCGTAACCCTTATTAATTTTTATCTCCTATCCGTCATCATCATCATCACCACAACCACGCCACGCCACGTCTCTCTGTGTTTGAGAGGCCCATTTCGTGGTTGTCTTTTGTATATCGGATTTATTGATTCAAAAGAAGGGGGGGTGGGGGGGGGGGGTGTATCTTGAATGATTGCCAAGAAGGAATCGAACTTATAACAAAAGTTGCAAAATGCCCATTGTATTGAATAATAGAATAATAGCCAGAGAAGACGCGGACAAGAATGCGTGTGACATGAGTTATTTTAAACATGACACTAGTAATATCGAGAGCCAATTGACCTGTTTAAGAAAGACTTTGTTCCACTTACGTCAGCTTAATCATAAACATTCAGCAGGCAGCATATTCCACACAGAACAGAAGTATAAGCTGAATACGAGAAGGAGGACGAGTAGCACGCACAGGGTAACCTTGTAAGTTGTAAAACCATCCATTAATTTACCACATTTATACCGTTTGAAGTTGAAAAAGAAATTTTTAGGATATTATTTCCGTTTGATAGGAATGCAATGGGCAGTTCGACTAAAGTGCAATTTTGGCATTTTTGTAATCACGTCAACGAAAATGTCAAAATTGCACTTTGCCGATGCCGAATTTCTTAGTTTTGCCCTCATGTAATGGTCATAGATTTTCCAATTATCAATTATCCCCCAACTAAACGTTAGTTTGAAACCGCAAGTTTATTAGTTTATAAAGCAATCCTTGAGTGTTGCCTTTGTGGGTGTTTAGTTCTGAGGGACAGACGACTCGGCGTGTGCAGCTCATGCGCCTAAGATATAATAAACATGGCTATGGTCACAGCTAATGCTAATCAACTGGCTTCATTAGCAAATCTCGATAAAACTGCTGAAGCCAGGGAGTTTGATAAATCGGCCTTTGGCCTATTCTGAATGACAGTTCCCCTTATCAAAAATCAAAATCCCTCCTTTGCTGATTATGAATCCGACAGAAGGGCATATAGAACAGAATTATTAGTTGTTCTGTCATGTGTCTTCAGCAGCGTTAAGTTTCCCTTCTAACGTCAACCAGTTCAGTTATACAGATATAATTTCCAAATCCCTAGAAAATTCTAAACTAGACAAACTCTCAGTTGCGGATTTTAGTTATCAATCTTCTTCCTGTTCTGTGGTTTCCCAGGTCTCCAATACCGTCATACTCAGAATGAGACGGGGACGTGATGTCCTGAAGATTTTTCTTCTTATCCTCATCACTTCATCATCATCAAGTTCTCAGAGTGAGGGTGACGCTGACATCTGGAAGTACTTTCTCTCCAAATATTCCAATGACACGAGTCGGAACTTTCTCACACCGGCTGAGATCTCCACCCTTGTCCTGCAGAATCAGAATTCTTCCCATACTTTCAGAACCTCGGGAGATGGGAAATGTCAATGCGGAGGAATCCGAGTCCCTGAACCTTTAACTCTCAAATCACCTAATTGTGACCTTGGCTTGACTCCAGAATCTCTGCTATTGGATCTGAAGTCTGCCTGCCCTCGAATACTGTATGTGATTGACAATCCGAATTGCTTGCCCTCAACTGGATCAAGTAGTAACGGTGCTGATAAAATTACAAATGATGCTTCCAAAACTCTGAGTCCTGGAAAAAAGAATGAAGCAGAGGTTGAGGCCCAATCAAAGCCCACTCAGGCTGAAGGTAGGTCAATAACCTCTTCGTTTTGAGTATAAATGATATTTTTATATTCAGATTCGGGTAAGAATAACCGTGTAACCATGTGTTTGTTTTTATAGTTTGGGGTTATGGTGTCCTATTCGTGACCGTGATCAGTTGCAGTTCTTTGGCAGGAGTAAGCGTGATGCCCTTCATGGGTAAAAAGTTGTACAAGCACATCCTCACTGTCTTGATTGGATTGGCAGTTGGCTCGTTAACCGGCAGCTCCGTCTTTCATCTAATTCCTCAGGTATAAGCGAAGTAGGTTTCTTAGTGTTTCTTAAGTCACCTGTAACCCGCAACGGTGTTTAGGCATACGGACTAATGGACAAGGACGCCTCACACAGCTACCTCTACACTTCCCTGGTGATTAGTGGAGGGATCTGGATGTTTTTCATGGTTGAGCGTCTCCTCAAAATAATCATGGAGCATAAACAAGTAATATAGAAAAACGACTTTGAAAATTATAATAATCCTTTAAAAAAATGTGTTTGTAAATCCAATTTTAATTTCTTATTACAGAGAAAGGATGACCAGTGGAGACAGGCTAAGAAATCAAGCATTTATTCCAACACACCCGAAACGAGCACAATTTCCATCCTTGCTGAAAATGGACTTGAGAAAATTTCAAACGGGGATCATTATAACGGGAATGCTCTGAACTCCTCCTTCGGTTCCCCAACCACTACGGGAATCATTTATGAATGTCAGGAGCAAGCTATCAAGGCCTCATTTGGGCATCAAGAGGTAAGTCCATGACGCAATTGTCCATTTTCTTTCTATAAAATACTTAATATTTGGATATTTATTTCGTAACTTACTGTTTTTGTGACTTCAGAAACCAAGATGTAGCAGTGGTCATGAGAAGTTGGTGAAGTTCGAGCAAGGGAAAGACAGCGTGATTGCTACTGTTGCATGGATGATCATTTTTGGGGACGGACTACACAATTTCATAGATGGATTAAGCATTGGAGCTGCTTTCAATGAGAGCATTTTAACTGGAGTCAGTATATCAGTCGCAGTTCTCTGTGAGGAGCTACCCCATGAGCTAGGTATTTTTCGTGTTAAATGGCTGTCATGTGTCATGTCGAGTACGTTGTCGCTGTGTAGTTTTCATTGGGGGATGAATTCCATTCTCATTGATCCTGTTTAATTTGCATTTACTTTAATTACAGGGGATTTCGCAGTGTTGCTCAACGCCGGAATGTCGATACGTCAAGCATTAATTTATAACTTCCTGTCGGCATGTACTTGCTACCTTGGTTTAGCCATTGGGATCTTCTTGGGTGAAGTGGAAGCAACTATTTACATCTTTGGCCTTGCAGGAGGAATGTTCCTTTATATATCACTGGTGGATATGGTAAGTCCAATATACAAATCAACATTATAATAATTCTCACAGTGGTATACGGTAAGTTGTAAAGTTGATTGGGAATGGGATTACTATAAATTTGAAATCACTTTTGTATTTGAGGTGCCCGAGATGAATGAAGTGGCTGAAGAATCCAGCAAGGTTTCCGTCCGGGAAGGATTGAAGGTTTTGCTACTTCAGAATCTGGGGATGTTCGTGGGAATCACCACGCTCTTCATGCTCGCAAAGTATCAAGGGAGTATCCAATTTTAAAATACGTAGGAATTAACCGCAATTGCATTGCGTTTATTTATTTATCGGTGGTTATACAAACTTAGTTTCTATGTTCCAGTTTTCAGTTCTTAGGAATATTTATGATAGGAAAGGTAAATTATTTTTGTCACCTCATTTCTTACTCTAATTTAATCCGGTTATTAATTTGCGTTAATTCTCAAGGATCTGGTGAAAGCTCAATTTGATTTTTTTTTTATCTAAACCGCAAACTACGTATAACGATAAGCATAAAAGCATTTGTAAATTGTTATTAGGTTTAGTCTAAAATGTTCCAGAAGCCCGCAAGCTACTAATTAATTCAGAGTATGATCAACTCAATAATTGTGAATTGGGTCATATGGGAATTATCAAGAGGAATAAAGGAGGAATTAAGTCAATCCAAATGTCTCTGCTCATATAGCATTAGAACAGAACGAATTGCCGAATTCCTTGAAACCCGGCTACCACGAGTCAGTTTTTATCAGGAAATTATCAACCGGCAGAGGTGTTAGGGTGTGAGAGGAAGCTCAAATATTGACGAGACTCGTCAACATGACAGATTAACTAAACTAGCAAGGAAACAATGGAATAAGTAGTCGGTCAATAATAGTAGTAAGTACACTGTGAGAGCTTTAGGAATATGAATTTTATACACATTACAATCATGAATTTTAGTTTAAATCTTTCCAAACCCTGATGTCGACGAGAGTAAAGAATTAACTGAGGCTTCATAAAGTTATAACCTCAAAACTAAAATCATGCATGATCACCGCATGTTTCCATAAATTAAGCTTTCTGTACCCATGCCCGCATGCCCCTGGATGAACATTATTCTTTACGCACACTGCTATTACCATCGTAATCTAATCTGCGGGAAATGAATGAGTTAAAGTTAAATATTACGGAGAAGTGAGTTAAGCAGTTTGTTTTAGTTATCGATATGTTGTACCTGCGAGGCTCTGGATGTCTAATCCAATCCGTAAACATACGACTCTAATTGCTCCTAAGCTGGAAGTTTCCACGCGCTCTAATTTTTACTCACCTTGATTCCCGTTCTCTGTTTTATTTTGGGGGTTTCTTCCATAATTTATTACTTAATTTGAAATTAGAATGCAATTTAGTTCAGAGTCTTATTGGAACCAATAATCGTTAGTTTCCGGGGGATTTCTGCAAAGGTAAGTTAGAAATAAAGGTTCATTTCTGTACCTGCCTACGGGGCGTTTACCATAGTTAGCTTAAACGACTTCCCAGTCTCATTTCTAAAAATGATGCTTTTCAAAGTCGCCATTGTGCAAGCGCTTCTTTTCAAACAACGACGCCATAGTTCTTTGGGTGGGTTCATCCCTTTCACGCATGACAGACCACGCACTTACTTTCTTGTTTTGTGTATTCTCACTCACTAGAAACGAACGAAGAACGAATCGAAGAAGTCTGCATCGCACCGATCGCTACACATCTGCCGACTAGGCAGGGAACGACAAGATTTGAAGGAATTAAACGTTGACTTGACAAGAATGAATGAGACGATGATGAAAGGTCACGAAGGAGGAGCGTTACACACAGCCCCAGCACCCACGCCACTAGAGAGTAACATTAAGGTTTTAAATTTTAATTCTCAGGCTCCCATTCTTCATTTTTTTTTTAAATTGATGAATTAATATAGTTTGGGGATATGGACTTTTGTCTGTAACGATTATAAACTTGTCCTCCGTGATGGGAATCCTCTTTTTCCCACTAATGAAGAAATCCTTTTACACAATCGTAATGAGGGTCATGATTGGTCTCGCCATAGGTTATAACCATAATATATAATATATATTATAATATATATTAATATATATATTCGCTATATTAGGCTCACTGAGCGGCTCGGCAATTTTCCACCTAATCCCTCAGGTAAACGTACTATACTGCCCTATAGTGACCTATGGTCGGGATTGGGATTATCGCCTGTGGTTTAATTTAATGGAATTTTATTAGGCTTTTGGACTTGGCCATTTACCTCAAAGCAATTACCTCTTTACGGCCAGTTTCATTTGGTTCTCCATCTGGATCGTCATGATTCTCGAGTGTACAATCAAGATTATAGTAAAATCGAGAGCAGTAAGTTGGATTCCTAGTTTCGTTCCAATCAAATTTTTAAAACTGTTAATTTGAAAGAATGTGTGGATGAGTACCGGCGGATCCCGGCTCCCCACAATAGTTAGGAATGAGCTTTCTTTCGAGTAGGCCTTTATTAGTTGTAGGCTCAAAACAAGATCCCATTCCTCTTTAATGTATTGTGGAGTTCTAAATTTTATTTAATCCTACTAAATATTGAAATCCTCCTTGTTAAGAAGAAGATCCATTTGGTCCATTTCTAGGGCATCATGGTTGATATCTTGCAGATCCTCCACCACCTCTTCGGAGTCTTCATCGTAATACTCTGAGGAATCAAACATTGCATTTCCCAACCTAGATTCAGGAGAGGTTACCAAGTGTCAATTGTTAATTTCCTACAAAATAGACGCATGGCAGAATAGATTCAAGGATTTGCTCACGTATCCAAGTCTGATTCACAAAGGCCAGTCGCCTCCCATTTGCTGGATCTGGGTTTGAAGACTGCAATGAATATGAGCCGTTTAAAGTTCCCCATCACGTTATGCACGACCCTGGAGAGCCCAATCTCTCTCGTCTCATTTGAAAGGAATCGGAGGAAGGGGGCTAAAGAAAATACAAGTTGGTTAGGTTTCCTTTAGTTAGCCAAGCGGGTCCTGCCCGTGTGTTATGACCTGGACAGCAGGCTCGAACAGAGTTCCGATCAACGTCCGGTGCTTGGAATCGGAGGGCTTCATTGTAGTAAGTGTCCTCGTAGTGGATGTCAAAGGGTACCTTGGTTTCCACCAAGAATGGGAACTCGGAGCTCAAGCTTAACTCATTCCTGTTGTCCATTGCGGGCAGTCCTAACAATTGAGCATAGCTCAAACTAATTCCGGATAACTGTTGGGGATTAGTCAAAATTCAAGAAATTTGATAATAACTCTTCTGGAGCGCTGAGTTCGGAGATTCTTAAAACGTGTTGTACATTTTGTGAGAGTCGGATAGGACCGTATCCCAATTTAATGCGTTCGGCGTTATGCTGCGCAAGGGCAACGGTTGTCCAGTCGTCGGAGCCATTGCTGCTTTGTTTTGATTCGAGCAACTTTTGAAATCCCAATTAAAAATACAACTTTCCACCAAAAAATGAGCGTGGATTGACATTTTAAAAAGGATTACATGAGGGATGAGTTTCCGTTCATGCTTCAATTCCAATATGAATCCATGATTGACGCATGAGGGTTGATCTGCATCTGGTGCATACCTAATATTAAAATTTATAGCTTCAGCCGAAGGATATTTTGTTAAGGCATACCGGCATACATACATAGGTTTTGAAAAAGAGAAGGAAAAACCATATTTTATTTTGATCAACGAAGGAATAGGAAGGATTGACTTACAAACGGAGTCCTATGTTGGTATTATCTGAAAACAAAGGATAGTTATACCCAAAAGCTGCCATTAGTATCAAGTATAGTCAGCTTTCCTGCAGACGCAGACGGAGAGGCTTCATTTCCGGTTTGAAGGTCATTGACCCCAGATCTACTCGATCCACTTCCTGGCTGTATCTGAGTTCCAGCGATGAAAAGTATCGCAAAACCCTTGAGGATTTCATTGGAGCACATAATTCCCTCTTATAAATTTTGTATTCTTTTGACACACTTCTACAACGCCATTCACTCTGGAAATGTCGTTCTCCGACTCTTCCGAGCTAACAACTCGATTTTGCTTCCGCCTTTCTAATTATACTTTAACGGTTGAAACATGCTATAAACCAGCAACTTTATATGAGATCACTGCATCATTATACAATCACGTTCTTAAAACACGACTAATTAAATCCCATATTGCTCCACAGAAGAATCGCCAGCAGAGACGAAAATTACAAAAAGAGGATGGAACCTGCATGACGAAACAGTCGGAGGACCAGATAAAAATTGGCAATGTTGACATCAAGAAGGCGGATTCGGATGAAAATACGGAGAGCATGTCCACAGGTTCTGCAACCGAACCCTTGAATCCTGAAAAACAGAGTAGTCTTACCCGACAATCTCCAAAACTGAATGTGGTAAAACCAGTTAAGACCTCAATGTATTCTCAACTAGAACTGTAATAAATTTGGTTAGTTTTAATAATTCTTTTTAGAACTATTTCACAATGGATGACGTACATCACTCCACCCTTAGTCTCAATCGAGTTCTGGACGCGAAGGACATCCAGGATTTGGAAGAGGACGGTGACAAGTCCATCAAGCCAGTTGCGTGGATCGTCATAATTGGGGACAGTTTGCATAACTTTATTGACGGGTGAGTGGCTCCGGAGTTCTTTCTGATGGGTAAATCTTATGTATCTTAATTCTTAATTCCATCGTATAATATAAAGGGTTTCAATTGGGGCTGGATTCTCGCAAAGCCTTCAGAGCGGACTTGTCCTGTCATTGGCGGTCGCATGCGACGAGTTCCCCCATGAACTAGGTCCTTATCAAAACTTACATATTGACCTACAGAGCCTGACCTATTGTTCGTAATTGACCTTTCAGGTGATTTCGCCATTTTAATCAACTCGGGCCTTAGCGTAAAGAGGGCAATTATGTTTAATTTCATCTCCGCCCTGACTTGCTACTTTGGTTTTGCCCTTGGGATCCTTTTGGGCAGAATCGAATTTGAAAATTTCATTTTTGCTTTCGCTGCCGGTGTCTTTCTTTACGTGTCGCTGGTAGACATGGTAAATGAACTACCTACAATTAGCCCATTCTTAATTCAAATTAGAAGTCTCAATCAATCTTGATTGTTTTATTTTAGATTCCAGAGGTAGCGGAATCGACTGAGAAGGCGAGTGAGATCAGTTCCAAGGAGGCATGGCTGGTACTATTGAATCACAACGTTGGGATTCTAGTCGGGATTTCCATTTTGTATATTTTAGCAAAATATTCCCCAGAAAGTTAATTAAAGCCGTTAATTGTTCAATTAATACAGTTGTAAAGGTAACTTGATTAGTTTATCCCTTCTCTCCCTCATTCTAGCCGCATTTATTTTAATAGCCTTACATTGCCTTACGCTTACATCAAAATAAAAGCCAACTCCAAACATTTGACGATGCACCTTTATTAATCAATTTGAGAACTCCCATATGACCCGAACACAGAAAGCCTACTTTACACATGCTGGGTCAATTGTAATACTTTGAATAAGATTAGAGGAAAACTTATTGTGTAACATGGAGCTTCTTTCCAGGGGACTCACTTGGCGTGGCTCCATCCATTGGTTGCCAACTTTTCCAACTTGAGAAAACGATCCTTGACTTTATAGATCTAAAAGTTAATTAAAGCATAAACTTATAGCACAAACTAAATTCAATATACGCTCGTCCTCAGTTAAGTTATATTTTCTCCCAGCTTACGCTGATTTCCGCCACAGCCCACCATCCTTCCAAGTCGCAAGCCAAAACGGGATGTGGATTCAGAGTCTTGCTCAAATAAAAGTACAGCAGCTCAGCAAATTGTGGCAATTTGGACTCGAGCAAAAGCTTGGCCTGTCCGACGCTGCTCTCAATGTCACCAACATAATCCTCTGGAATGACACCCTTGTTCTCCCCCAACACCTGTATCCACTTCTGAGCGTAGTCGAGGAGCTCAGAGGAGTCGTGCACAAATTTCCGACTAAGAAGGAATAAATTATTTCAAGACTCAGAATTCACACCCTGGCAGTGGAAATTGGAGTTGATAGGAAATTTACTTGTACTCTCGGTAGACCGCATCCAACAGCATGCCCTTTGGCTTTTTGAGCTTTGGAATTGGACGGTCACCCACTTCTACGGTACAGATGGGGATTTGGGGAGCCTCTTCCTTCAGCGGTGGAGGGATCAAGTTATCTCCATCGTCCTTTGTCTCGGTCTGCAGAGCTAGGATCTGACCATCTTCCACCTGTGCGGGGACAACTTCGTTGAAGGCTTCAGTCTGAGAAGCCAAAGTAGGACCGTCTTCAGCCTGCGTAAGGACAACTAGCTCGACTTCGTCGGAGGTTTCAGTCTGAGGAGTCAAAATCGGTCCATCTTCCGCCTGCGTAGGGTCAGCCTCGTTGACTTCGTTGAATGCTTCAGTCTGAGAAGCCAAAGTAGGACCGTCTTCAGCCTGCGTAAGGATAACTTGCTCGATTTCGTCGGAGGTTTCAGTCTGAGGAGTCAAAATCGGTCCATCTTCCGCCTGCGTAGGGTCAGCTTCGTTGAAGGCTTCAGTCTGAGGAGCCAAAGTAGGACCGTCTTCAGCCTGCGTAAGGACAACTTGCTCGACTTCGTCGGAGGTTTCAGTCTGAGGAGTCAAAATCGGTCCATCTTCCGCCTGCGTAGGGTCAGCATCGTTGACTTCGTTGAATGCTTCAGTCTGAGAAGCCAAAGTAGGACCGTCTTCAGCCTGCGTAAGGACAACTAGCTCGACTTCGTCGGAGGTTTCAGTCTGAGGAGTCAAAATCGGTCCATCTTCCGCCTGCGTAG
>Ga0194135_10001455_pt1 | contig 14188 bp, 7 predicted proteins | sample LitLau_LLRF_2013_FD_134024 | JGI IMG/M metagenome (GOLD analysis project Ga0194135, IMG submission 134024) | Freshwater sediment microbial communities in response to fracking from North America - Little Laurel Run_MetaG_LLRF_2013 (version 2) | ecosystem: Environmental > Aquatic > Freshwater >...
AAACACAAATTAACATTGTTAAATAATCGTACACCCTCTCACAGATATGATCCTATCATAATCAGTAATCAGATATCGTATATAAGTAATATATAAGGATACAAATTTGTTCATCCTGAGGGTTTTCCAAAATTCTTCAAATATTAAAGCTTAAGTAAATATTTGGAGCTGTGGTTCTATAAAGCCGGTTAAGATAGGGAAGGAAAGTTGATTTCAGTTTCGAAAGGTTCCCTCAAGACATTGCTCGTTCTTCATTTTTGCATATGAAATAAGTTCTTTTTGTGCATTGCAAATCCCCTGCTCCCATATCGTGTGTAAATATTTTATGAAACAGTGAATCGGATTCTCGTGCCAAAAGAGCTTCGGTGTATATATATACACACATTACGTAGTCACATTGATCATCTTTATCGGACCATTGAATATTCCTTGAGTTGAACTAGGGTATGTGTTACATTTGCAGTACAATATACTGCGCAAAACTGTTGACTGCAGTAGAAATTTGAGCTTATCACTCTCCAGCTCTCAACGTATTCTGGTCAGGTGCATATTTTATGCTCATGGTACCAGGTAATCCAACATATTACGTACGATGCCTGTCTAAAAAGCAGAGAAATGAAAACATGACCTTCAATTCAACTCTATCCGGAATCCGGATTACTTTTTTTCTCAAATGGTTTCATTTAACCTGTACGTGAAAGTACAGAAAGAGAGACGAAATTGGATTTTAAAAATTTCTATGATTAGGGCTCAATAAAGGGCTTTGGAAAATAATGCAGTTTTGTTGGCATTGTACCTTCGTATCACTGGTAAATAACTTGATCAGATCAGTAGTTTTCCATACTCAACATCAATTTACTCAAACTGGAGACTTTTCTGACACATATATTCAGGTTGATACTCGAAGTCTTTATCTATTTACGCTTCAAAATTCTTTCATACCCTCTCCTTCAAGACAAATACAGCAATAAACTCCAAAATTGTAAGTGAACTTTGGTAAACAAAGACTTGAAGGCGAATGAATGAATGACATATCAATCTACATTATCGTTAAATGTAGTTTTGACTGTGAAATGTTGAAGAGTTCATTCATGTGACTCAGGTTGTTAAAAACTTACTTTTTATGGCAAACGTAAAGTAAAATCGAGTTTGGAATTTGATATCCAAGAAGCATATCTTATTTTAGATACAAGTAATGAGCTCATTATATACTTAGTCGTTGACAAATTGCTCGCACAACTTCAAAGTTTTGAAGCTAGCTCTCAATAAGCTATATACGCTCGTTTCAGTTCCCTCGTAATTGCACAATCAATGGAATTTCTCTAACAAGCCATTCTTCTACGGAATTGCATAACGAAAAGGATTTCGGCGTGAATGATAACTTGACACAGTAAACTTATTTTATGACAATTCTAATCAAGCTTAATTTATTCGTATGAAATTGGATCACAACTCCACGCATTCCACCATTGTTATGTTCGAGGCTCCCTTCGGGCTGCCTGCAATGTATAATTTGTTTCGAACTTAACTTTGTTTCAAAGACGCGTACAACTTTAAACTTGGAAAAGATTAGTCATGGGTGGTTTCATATTTCAATGCCTATTGCCTACGCTTAAAACATTTGTTTGTTTGCGTTATTGTCTGAGACGGATGGAACTTATTTTGATGAAATAGTTCGGTTGTAAATCTCAATCTATTCTTAGCCACAAGAAGAAGTGGATATAGATATTCTTCCGAACTTTTAATATCTTATACTCATCCTTACAGGATATGTGAGTTTACTCCATCCATCTACTTTTTAAGAAACATGCAAAAAACAACAGAAGAAATTAAGCAGACAAACTCGATCGGAACACATTACTTTCAAGGATTTTAGTGTACATGTGTTTTGACTGGCATTCATTATTGGCAACATCTTCAAGCAAGCATTCTGTGGTTGAGGGTGTGTACTGATGACGCTTTAATGTTTTATTTACATGATTTTCGGCTATGCTTCAAAACTTATCTTTGTGTAGGGCAGCCTTGACTGTTGTTTAGTACGTGTCCCCATCCAAATTTCAAACGATCTTGACTCAATAGACCGAGTGGGTCTTATATGTATATTGTTGTGTACATTCCATTTCTCACGTACGCAGCCAAAATTCCTTAGGCGAGCTGTAGTGTTAATGACTGATCAGGAGCAGTCGGAGCAGTGCTAAAACTGCGATGACTTTGTGTTTTCTGCGGAAATCACATGAATTAAGTAACTTAAGAACGCTTTGAGAAAGAGTTGACTTAAGTAGTATGGCCTTGGATTTCAAATGGATGTCTTTACTAATTAATATTGTTTTGCAGCGGTGGATTGAGCAATTATTTGTATCATTGTTCACTACCCCAGGACTTATCTCCAATGTACACTGAGCCTACGCAAGTGCTGCTTCGATTTTATGGCCAGGTATGTTTCCATTATACGACAGGACTATTTCTAAAAATCATAATGGCTAAAATATACAAGAAGTAACTCGAACGTTCGATTACAATGATCATTTATAGATTCACGGAGAAGGTGCTTTGGAGTCCTTGATCACGGAGTCTGTAATATTTACTCTGCTTTCTGAAAGAAAACTTGGACCAAGACTATACGGAGTCTTCCCTGGTGGAAGGGTGGAGGAGTTCATACCGGTAAGTAGAAGAAACCTAATTATAACAAACTGAATGACGCACTTGGATCTTGAGAATACTTGGCAGTATGATATGCTCATTAAAAATGCTCATGAGTAAATAATAAATATAATAATTATGTAGGCTCGTCCACTTCTAACCATGGAACTTCGGGATCCGGAACTGAGTTGTTTGATTGCTCAAAAAATGGCTCAAATTCATGCTTTGAATATTCCTATCAGTAAGGAACCTTCGTGGCTTTGGGGGACAATGGGCAGGTACAGCAATAATGTATTTTAAAAGGTCAATGAAAACTTCTGAACGAATTTTGGAATTTATTTGTGTGATATCTTCGTTATAGATGGATGGCTAACGTGAAAGAAAGTTTGGCCAAGACGTCTCTTAAAGACTCTCCAAAGAAAGATATCATTCAAAGACTTATTGAATTCAAGTTGGACGATGAATTATGTTGGCTGAAGTAAGTTGAAACAAAAATCAATTATTATTGTATTGTAGGATTTGATAATAATAATTGGGTTTTTGTCATTATAGGAAGTACCTGCCTAAGGTTAACAGTCCAGTAGTGTTTTCACATAATGATCTGCAAGAGGGAAACATATTAATTCGGCCGGAGTACGAAACTCCTGAGGATAAATTGGTTCTCATAGACTTTGAGTATTGTTCGTACAACTACCGAGGATTTGATTTGGCGAATCACTTTTGCGAATGGAGTTACAATTACAATGTGGATCTATATCCAAACTTCCAGTATACGCAGAAGGACTTTCCTTCGAATGAGGAAATGGTATGTACAATACATCCATAGGTATAGCGTTGTAAATCCCCTGAAAATTACAGAAATTTATCTTATGCTTCATAACAATTGTAGGCTCGTTTCATTCGGAGGTACATTACAATTCTTCGTCAAGAATACAAGCTGAATTTTGTCGAAGTTGATGAGAACTTTTTGAACACATCTCCGCTTTTCGATGAAGAGCACATTGTCAGAGAAGTTGAGGCTTTTATCCTGGCATCTCATTTCTTCTGGAGCCTATGGGCCATCGTCAACGCACAAGTTTCCAAAATCCCTTTCGGCTATTGGGTAACAAATGAATAAGAACTGATTTATTTCAGAACAAACAGTAAAACTACTGGACTTATTCACTTATCAAAATATCTCACTCAATTACAGGAATACGGTCTTACTCGTCTTGAAGCTTACTTCGCACTAAAGCAGCATCTGCTTGGATCTCAATGAATCCACCCAAGCTAGTGCGTGTATGTGATACTTCAACGAAAAGCCAACTGGTAACCATTCCTGAAAGGTTTCGCAAGGCTCTTTCAATGAATATCAAAAATATATATAATGATCATGACTCGATGACAGAAAAGTGCTACTAAGATTTAATCGACGAAGTACAGATTGAGAAATAATGACCTAATATAAAATTGTTGACTGAGAGAATTATCGCGCTGGGCCGAAGAGTCGAAAACTTTAGACAGTCTTTAAGTCTGATATAATTACGTACCTCTCACACTACTTCTCGTACCACATCTCTACGCTTCAATCTAAAATCTTCAACTTATTTTTACAGCACAAAAAGTATTCAGGTCTCTGCACCGTTTTTTAAAATCTATAGTTGTCTAGTTCAATCAAACACGCGGAAATAATACATATATATTTCAGTCTCGCATCAGCACTTACGACCAAAGAATAATTTTTAAAAGAAACCAAAATCAAAAAGTAGATTTTAATTTACAAATTCTATCTTATTGCTTTATTTGAATATTTTTTAATCTACCATGTTATCTTCGCACTAAAAACAATATTAAAGCCCTAAATCGCATATATTCATTGTATGCTGAACTTTGAGTGGAAATCGCTAATAGAAAAGTTATACATTCATAAGATAGTAGCCTTTAACATTCCAATATATCTTAGGAACTGTGTTTTGCTGAAATTTGTGCTCTGTCCAAGCACACACTGTAAATGCTTTAAGTATTTATCTAAAACCAGATCGTTTTTCGTTGTTTTAATACTGAATATATAATTGTATCTCGTAAAAATATGAATTGATTCCATCTACTGATTTATCAGTTTTGATCCTAGGTTATCAAATGGGATTTATGTTAAATGGCAACAAACTAGTTTTGTGACAGATGTGTATGTTTCAATAAACTGTTTGTGAATTATATTTTGACAATATACTGATGCCGAAATGGTCCGGACACCGGAAGAGAGTGGGTAGATTCACTACAGAAATTATAGAAGAAAGGAATGTGATGCCAATAACTTAGCACATAATTATTTAAATACTCGTCCAATAATGTGTCTCCGTTTAGCTGTACTTAAAATGTAAGGGATCTACATGAATTATAGTTGTAGTACTTGAACTATGTTTTCTTTTCCTTACAGAACTGAAATACTAATTACAATTTCATGTATGCTATTCAGTAAGTCGTATTATGTTATAACTCAAGTGAAATACACACCAGAGCACCAACAAAAAAAACCACAAAACATACCTTTAATTACACGTTGTTAAAATTTCATGAAAAAGTGGAGTGTCTTACACATAGTATGTTCTTAAATCAGTGCAGCTTAATTATCCAGCTTATTAGATTAATCAATAATCAACATAAACTAGATGTAAATAATTCCCTATAAGAGCCATTCCATAAAATCCCGTGCTATTATGTATAAATTTAAGATTACTAACATACAAAACTGTATATAAGTTATCTTGCTAAGGTAAATGCTAAATTGTGTACCTTATTTAATGAAGTCTACTCAATTAAGCTTATCAACTGATTGTGAATAGATATAGGCCATCCTGAGTACATACAATGATACAATATCTTGTCTTAGTTTCATGAAATAGGTTAACTTAATTTGGAAAAGAACTTAATCGGTTCTACACTATGTTTAATCCTGTCAACTCAATGTACTTATTAAATTAACCCTTCCGTCAGATTTGTCCGGCTCTATTTAAAAAGGATACAATTACACGGGACTAACATTCTGCCTAGTTACCAATAATGGCACATGATCCCATGGGGGACATTATTGCTCTAAATCAAATCAAGTTATGCTAGCTGGCATTTCTTCGACTAGAGTCTGTTAATTGAATTGATCTTACTAAAGCGTTCAGACTGAAGCGTTGACGTGACTATTGTGTAAAATCTAAAAATACTCACGTCAAGAACTCTGAATGCTTCAGTAAATAATAAGTTCCTGTGACAATCCAAGACAGGATATAACTAACCACGTGTTTATAGTACTCTGTACGTGTTTATAGCTAGATTGCTCCCAAAATTATTATTCTCCTGCCTACCTTCAGTATGTCATTGTGATAGATTAAACTCGCTTACCGTACTTTATTTGAAAATAACTTGAAGTATGACTTATTTTATGATTTAAAATAATCCAGTCTGCTGACTAGCATTGGATTGGAGTGTAGCTTGAAAAGTTAACGTGATAAGGTGATAACTGACATATACCTGAGCTATATGAATACCCACGATGATTACCAAATATAGATTCTAATTTTCTGGATCTGATTGTAGAGTAATGAATAGAAAGGATGTATAAATAATCGTCAGACGATTATTGGGAACCGAGACTCGCAATTAAATTTCAAAGTTACAACAGGCGTGTATAAGGTCTGTGTGTAGTTTCGAACTTGATTCTACAAGGAACTCATGAAATCAATAGACTGGCTTGTAAAAGTGTATTGTCACTTAAAAGACAGTTTAAAGGTTTATGTTAAAGCGTTACCAAAAATTATGTCGATTAGCATAAGTAGTGTCTACTTTGTAAAATATTACAACAAACAATATTATTGTCTTACTCCATGTAGTAGCTAAGCTTGAATTTAATTAATAAAGTACTCTCATATGAAGAGAAATAAAAATTTACGAAATCTTGTTCAATGGACGTTTTATTATCAGATCACAAGGTCTCATCTTCACACATTTCAACTGAACGATCAAACCTAACAAATTGCAATTAGTAAAAAACAATTGAATGCTTGTTAATCGATTGCGTGTTTAGGAAATCTGACAGAAAATAAAATAACCGACAGCTGAAATTTCCTGTATAATTTCCCTTTGTTATAAAATTTTATTTGAATAAGATAGAAATTCCTTGCAATTTAGCACGAAATTACAAAGTTATAAAATAATGCTTCAAAACACTTTATTTTATTTTTGGGAAGATTTTCCTGCTTAAAACTGATTTTTTATTTCGTATCAGTTTTTTATTTTTACATGTAACAATTGTTAATTTGTCATTCTAACGAACAAGTACAGCTTTCTAACGTTGCCCCATATAACATTACCTGTAGCCAAAACCATACGAGATCCACTTGTAATGGAAATTAACAAATCTCCGATCGTAACAATAAAGAATATCTGCACACGACTAGAGAATAACTTGAAGAATGCAAAATCAAGGTAATCAAAGAATTTAAAAATTCAAAACATACAACTTATTAAAAAGTGTACGTATGTATATTTACAAACTATTTACCAAAAAACACAGACGCCGGTGGGTTTTTGTCTTGTGGCGACTACATTCTTAGAAAGTTAGGAGATGAGACAGGTTTTAGAGATGTGTTTACGTAGTAGTGAACATGACAGATTAACAAATAAATTCACCTAATGACGCCAGTTCCCTCGTGTTTCCCAAGAGTTGTAAAAGCATATAATTACATTTACAACCATGCCTATATAGTTTTTCAGTATTTCATCTTATTTGTGCTAGTTAACTCTCCGTGTGTATTAAGATACACCGTTAGAATAATAAGCGTCCTTATTGCAAACAATATAAATATATAGAAATATAAAATCCCCATATATTGCTATGTAGTGTAAACTTCTCATGTGTACTACGAACAGAGTGACCTTTGAATGATGTCATATTTGCTATAAAAACAACTTCAGCCTCCTCATCCGTCCTGCCAGCTAAATTTAAATTGAATATTCATCTCCAATTTTAGACCAGATCAGTAATCTCATCGAGTTTTTTGCTCCTATTAAATGACGAGTAGCTTTTGAATTGCATGTGGTCATCACACTCGCATAAACTCATCTTAATTATTTTTATGACATCATACGTGGGTATTATTATACAGTTTCTTCTTTACTACACACTAATAATAAATTTATCCTGGAAATAATTTACGGGACTCCCGGAGCAATTTACTTATCCTTAACTTCAAATACTGATCAAATTAGTAAAACAAAATTTCCAAAGGAAAAAAAATCTTAATCTATTGAAATATAAGCATTTTTTCCTTACTTGATTTGTTTTATTGCTTTATGTAATCAGTATAAATTGGTTTTTATATTATTGCATAAACTTGGTCAAAATATTTATTCATGAATCACAGGTTGTTAAATATTCTGTCAATGAGAAAAAAATTAACGAATAAAAGTTTACTAAACACTCGCCGACTCACAAAAACGGTTCATAATCTCTTAAATATCAAATCCTAATCCTTCTCAATTCTCAAAGTTAGAGCAAGCTGGGTTGAGTTTTTTTGCTACAGAAATGATCATACCAACTTAATATATTCCTGTCAAGACGACAATCCATAGTAGGAAGGTTAACTTGGACACAGGTACAATATGGCCTGAACGAGTTCTTAAAATACTGCCTCCCAAAGTCCTAAAGCTGACAATCGCGTACCTATAAAACTATTAATCTATTAAACGTGAATAAAACCTTACACTAATAAAACGAGGGGAGCATATGTGACAAAATGTTGCAAAACTGGATGAAAGACTATATGCTTTAGTTTTTAAGAGAATCTCCTTTTTAGGTTGAAGTTCGGTTGAATTAGATGGATGATTCACGTTTCTTCCATCAAATGGACTAAAATATGCGTAAATGTAAATATCCAGACGACCAGGAGTTGCGAGCTCCGGGTTCTGATTGAAATACAACCAGAGCATCAATAGCATCATAATAAGTACTCTGAGTGTCTGAGGCCATAAAATGACATTCGTACATTAAATAATGCAGAAATTTACGAAGCATAAAATATAATTCAATTCAAAGTAAATACTTTAATGTACATACCTTGCGCATACATTCTTTTATTTATACTTTGATAGTGAAAGCCAAAGATGATCTTATGTAACACGTAGTAGCATTTTAGTTTGTGAGGTGTGTCGCCAAAGAGTTTTTGACTCTGAATATAATGACCATAAAACAAGGTGGCTCCAGATAGACGTGCAAATCTAAAAGTTGGTTTTACTCCTCGAGAATTACCACAAACTCTAGCCAACTAGCAACTGATTAATTCAGCATAAGAAATGTGGAAAAATCAAGTTCATCTTTATTACGTAGGCAATTGCCAATTACCATTTTTCGCGTTACGAATTACCCACCAGAAAAACAGTAAATGGCTTTTGTTGTATCCTGTGGCAAAAATGGTAATATCTGACTTATCATATTAGAAGTTCCGGTTTCATGTCAGAATAATTAAGCAATATGACTAAATACTTTTTATGCGGGCAGTATATACCTATATGTATATATACATACACGTTTATACATTATATTAATATTCATACTGCTGGATTTACTAAATCTAATGCCATAAACACAATGACCACACAACTTAATCCTAGAGAAAAGAGTTGCAAGGTCATTCCAAGATGAATGAGTTGAAATTACAGAAATGAAGATGCTTATATGAATTTGATACACTTGGAGATTCACTCTTTCTTTCGAGATAATGCCTTTTACGATCTCACTCGCCGCTTTACTACTGCATGAATCTAATATATCATATGAGCCATGTGCACCATCAGCTTCTAATTCTTGTCTGGTGAGAACAATATGTGGTACAGGTAAAAAACACATTTAAGCAGACTAGATGACGAATATTAATTTGAAAAATGATTTTATTCCATCAGATTAGCATTTAGGTCGACAAGATCACTGACAATTAGTTAATCTGGAGGTTATTTAATTTACGCAGTCCATGCCAACCTCTAGTAAAATGAATTCCAGTTTATTAAGAATGCTATCCAAGTGTCCAATAACACTTATTGTGTCCAGAAAATGAATCGTATACTCGTGCAAGCTTTTGCAATCTTGTGCATGTTTTTATCCCCTATATAGCGTCTATATGTGCTTAATGACCCATGCCCCAAGTTTCTACATCTTACGGAAAAATATGAATAATATGATAAACCGACTGTTTATTAACATTTGAATTCAATTCTTCACTGTCATTTTAAGAAAGACATTCAACAATTCTCGTATAAAAATGCGTCTTAAGACGAAAACAAACAATTACATATTCATTAACTACCGTAAACCTGTTGCACAGTTGCACTCCTTTTCATGAAGCTATTTCAGCTTGCGAACCGTATCCTGTTTATCCTCATTTGTATTTAAACTCACTATCAAACCCTGTCGTCACTTTAGTAGTTTCCCAAACCACGACCACGAAACATCAACAAACTTGCACAACGTGAAGAGGTGGAAGATTAAGAAGAAGACTGACCAAGCTGAATAAGTTGTACCATTCTCACTCTTCTAGTTCTCACGTCTCACATCACCAGTAGATCACACAACAATTTTAGCTGGCTCTGAAGCAGCAGCAAACGAAGCAATAATATTGTCCATTCTCTACCCGTTCACTATTCACAACCTGCCTCAATAGAGTTTCTCAATTTTAAGAGACAATTCTTACAGAAATCCCAAATTCCTCCTATTAGCAAATCAAAATGAATTCTGCAATTTTTTCCCTATCAGTTATTCTTGGCTCGATATCACTTTCCGCTGCATCATTCGGAATCCAACCTGCACAAGTCGATCCCCGTAAGTGTCTTTCATTTTTATTTTCATACTTTATCTTTCTTAAGCTAAATGGCACTTGCAATTTGAAGATTGGATTTCTAAATTGTCCTGCTTGTTTGTATTTCCAAATTTTTATTCAAATCCCATACAACATACCGGAACAACCTTTAGTTTAGTTTTTGTATGAAAATCGCACAATTCGTGTGACAGGATGACTTTTAAAAAGAAGCTTTAAACTTTTTAATATACAAACATGCAATAATAAGCCATATATCACTTTCAGGATGTAACATCTCAAAAGTATAATTACTTTGTTATTAGCACATTTGAATTCAAAGAGTAAAAACGACTTTGATACAGTTGACTGCGGATTTACTCACGAATGATTTTCTTTGGTCTTAAAGGTCACCCGAACCAGTGCTACGTGAAAGAAACGAATTCTTTTTATAATGACGGGGATTCTTGGGGAATTAAAGGATGCGGACTCGCCACTTGTGTCAGAATCGTGAATTCTTCAAAAAATTCTCAAATGATGATCTCATATGAAAGGTACGTTAATCTTCTAAAATCCCTCTGAGCGTTAAGCGTAGGCTTTAAATTTAAACTCCAACAAAGATTAAGATTAGCTTAACTTGTTTCTCGTGATGGTGCGAGCCTTTCCTTCACCATTTCAGTCATGACTTTAAGCGATTCAATCCCATTATTTTGTCAAAATATTCTTGTAACGCAAATGTGTTCTTCGAAATCATGTCATCAAGCATCAAGAACAGTTGCCATCTTGAACATATACATAGACATACTTTTAAGGCTTAGCATATTCCACTTAAGCACTAACCTATCACTTCCACGCGGCCGTTGTATATTTTGCATACCAAAGAACTATTGATTGGTCATTTACACACTAACCAGCAATTATTTCTTGGCAGGCTTCACACCTCTCAACGTCTTTACAACTCTTTAAACTGTCTGAGAGACGAGGAGTCATTGTCAAGAACACGCATTACTGATGAACTTAACCTTTAGGAAAGATGACACACGAACATGTTTCATTGAGCAATTCACAGTAGTTAGTGTAGCTAAGCGTAATTATTGTTTACTTAGGCTCACCTTGCCCTTGCTCACTCTTCAAATGTCGACCCTCCTTGCTAAACACACATTTTTTTCATTGCTAATCACACTAAACGCTTGTTTTCGCATCTTTAGGTCTCACGCACTGTTTTTTCCGATTTGACTCTGAATCCGCATGTGCGTCATAACAATATACATTTCCCAAAGCTTTGGCAGCAGCCTTCTTTTACATTTTTAATGCACCGCCAGTAAATATTATTAATGTAATATAATCAGGAGATTGTTAGAAAAGATACGCAAAACTTAATGATGTAGGAAAAGCAAACTCATTTAAACAATCTTGTGTGGCTTTGTACACATGAAAAGCGTTTACAAGAAAAATTTATGTGTTTGTAACAACACAAACAAATAAATATGCAGACAGAATAATAGATTTAAGTTACCAGGAAAGATTTTAGCAATAAGTTATAATCTCTAGTTTAGAATGTTCAGACATGGAATCCAAGAATTCAAAAAACACGTTAAGTTAATAATTAATTGTGTGTATCATTCATCTTCACTACTCAAAACTAATATGATTACAAATTGTACGTCTTTGTATCAATCTCAAGCGTGCGAGATCTTTGAATTTTATATATGTAATCATATCATACGGATGGAGGCTTGCGTCATTGAAATTAAATATGAAGAATACCATCCACTCAACGCAGTTCCAACAAAATATATAGTGACAGTTGAGTTGAGCTTTATTGTCGAGTGGAAGGCATAAATTACTGAGTTATCTTCACGATTTCTAAGATCGGTACCGATAATAATGATCACAACAACGAGAAGTGAACCGCTAATTATGGACTGGCAATCTTTCAAAGAAAACGTGCAGCAGGGTACTTTAATGCAGACGAACATATAATGAACATGGTAGAAATAAAGTTAACTTTCAATTGGCAAAATGCTACGAGGCGTATTATGGAACAAAGACACAGACAGTTAAGATGAAAATTTATACCCAGAGAGTCCGGATACGAAAGGTTCTTGGAATCTTCTACACGATTTGATATCATTCTCTTACGATTCATGACAATTGAGATAATTCAAGAAGTTGATTTATTTTTTATCTCTTGCGTGCTCGTACTTGCTCATACTCTATTATTTTAACTTTCATGATCATCATATATAGCAGGTATAGAGCGAGAGTGTGGCTAAAATATTGGATGACTTCATCGCAGCCATGCACATGCTACATAAGTCTCGTCTGGAATAAAACATGGTTACGTAAAATTAAAAGTGGAAAGCCCAAAGCAAAATTGATTAAATTGAAACAAAGAATATTAGTTTGAAAAAGAAATTGATTAAAAATCGCAAGACTTCCAATGAGTAATTTTTTTAAATTATATCTCTTACTAAACATCAATTCGATTTGTATTTTTTTAGTTGTGGAACTGTTGGACACGATCCTCAATGTTACCTCAAGTCTGATGAGAACGCAGAATACCCTGACTGCTGTCCAGAAGTTGTTTGCCCAGACTCCTCTGAATCTGAGGGTTCAGCAGAAGACTCGCAGATTAATGAGCTTCCACCAAGTCCAATTAGAATTGCTTTGAGTCGGTGGAACGATACAAGGCAAGTCTATAAGCCATCTGCTCCAGCGCTCAAAGGCTTCAGTGCAGAAGAACTCAGTGATGCGCGAGGTGATCTTCAAAACTTGGAGTCCTTTGCAGAAGAAGATTCATATGATACAAATGATGATAACTTCTTGAACTCCAGAAAACCATCTCCTAGATTCTTTTATTGGTACTAAAGCTTTCGCACCCTGATTTCAGAATATGTTGTTGGATTTTTAAGTTGTATATTGTATATGTTACTTTCTTCGTAGTTATTTTAATGCACGTAATGAATAAGACGCGTTATACTTTGTTACTTCATTTATATATTAATTAACTCACTCGCATTTCGTTAAGGATGTAAATTACTTATATTTTGTAAACCCGAACTACTGTTGCACTGAACCTGTCGACCTCATTTAAAGTAAATAAACTACTTTTAAATCAATTTATGTCTTTTACACATCATTTTGGCTGGTAAAAAGAAGATCTCACTTCGACTACGCAAGCTCTTTGGCAGTGATGGCTGCATGAATCATGAAGTACAGTTGACCAAAAGAACGCTGCAAGCTGCTGTAAAATATGTGATTTATTTTTGCGGTAAAATATGCTTTAAAATATTCATATTTATAAAATGGCATCTCTAACATAAAAGAAGCACCATAACGTACAACATAAAGGTCAACGGTAGCGTAACTTACGATAGTTCTAGCTTAATAATGCAAAATAGTTTCAAAATAAAAATATTCTATATTCTAAGCTGTTAGCAGCATGTTCTGAATTAAAGTACAAACACCAAATGATTATGCATATGAAAAGTATTGTTTTACATGGTGTTAAAAAGATTGTGGGTCGTTGATGCTAAATGCTCCTGTGCAAAAAAATTGGGAGATGCAAAAAACATGACCACTGGTGCTAAAAACAATTGTGCAAAATCAAATGCATTTTGCATTATCAGAATACAGATGCAAAACTGACTCCTCAATTTATGCAAAACCATTACGCTTGTCCTATACTAGTGGTGTCCTATTCAACATATGATCCTAAGGTACTTCCATCG
>Ga0194135_10001456_pt1 | contig 14184 bp, 10 predicted proteins | sample LitLau_LLRF_2013_FD_134024 | JGI IMG/M metagenome (GOLD analysis project Ga0194135, IMG submission 134024) | Freshwater sediment microbial communities in response to fracking from North America - Little Laurel Run_MetaG_LLRF_2013 (version 2) | ecosystem: Environmental > Aquatic > Freshwater >...
ACATCCAATGGCTTCCTCCTAAATTCAACCCCCATTGTCTCCCATGCTTTCTCCAATTCCATTTCATTTCATTCCCACGTCGTATCATTGCTGAACAGGAGGGATCTTATGTTCTCCTAAGTAGTCCTACATAATAGTCTTCTAATAGACTGTAAGATGTTTCCTGACGGAGGAATGAATGAATGAGAACAAGATTGTGAAATGAAGTTTGCTATGAATAAGCAGTTATGCTATAATTTCATTTAAACGCATCCATTCCGATCCAGAACAGTTAGAACTTTTTGGGAAAGTGGAGTTATAAAATTACAATAATGTGGGAATAAAGGAATCAATGAATTAAACCTTGACTTGAGTCAAGAAGCGGAATTTGAGTCCAGAGTTAATAAACGACAAACTTAGGATTATACTTTCTAGTACAGAGTTTTAACTGACGCAGTAACATTTGGACTTAAAGCAAATCGTTTATCCATTGGTAGATTTAGTATTTAGAAAGAGGAAATGTCAAATCAATATTAACGAGAAACAAATACACGCAGAACAAACTAACCCAAATTATATTTAAAATATATTTGTAATCAGTGGCATTAACCAGTTTACTAACACATGCATAAAGATACCAAACCGTGTATACATGAAATCAAACGGAAGAAATTCCCCAAAGACCCTCCAACACACGCATCCACCACTCTTCTCCGATGCCCAATTTCTGAATCCCTAGGATGGAAAGAGTCGTCTATAGCAAAGAGTAATTCATATAGTATTAGCACAGTATAGTAATTACGTAAAGTTTATCTTTAATTAGTGGCAGCATATTTTCCATTCTCAAGAGATACTTGTTAAGTGTTCCAACCTGGGTCTGAAATTGTGAATAAAGTACAAGTGGAAGAGGACTATGGAGAAAATTATGTGAAGGAGTAGTGTGGTTGTCCTTGTTGTAAATACAATGTTGGCAGTAATAATTGAGGAATTAGTCACTTTACTGTGAGCAAATCAGATTAAATGATCCTTGGGGAGAAGCGAAAGGGCCTAATTTTACATTGAATGCATTCTTTACTATTTCTTGGGATCCGGGACCTAGCCTGGCTCTTGAAAGAGCTGAAGCGGTTAGGTTACTTAAGTAATTCAGAGGAAATGAAAGCCGAAAGAACTACTATTTCACGTCTGCATTCACTTGATAAAACTGCTCTTGCGCGTACAATTAACTTTGCCGTGATAGCCTACCCCAATTACTCCCGCAAACCGAGTTTTGTTTTAGGAAATTAGAACTATTGCAAGCTGGCATTGCCGTTTAAAAATGAAAAAAACTTCATTATTTCTTCTTCAGCGTGAAGAAGCTTCTCTTCTTGGGCTCCAATTCCCGCTGACTGGAAGCAGGGAGTGTTTGAGCCCTTGAGGCTGATGATCCGGCACCTTCTGCTTGACTCACGTCTTGAATCCCGCGTACCCACTGATTCACCTCTTCGTCGTCCTTTGCTTGGAATAAAAATTCACCACCACTTGCCAACCTAAAAAAAATTGAAAGTTACGAAAATGTAATCACAAAATCCTTGGTATCAAAGTGTCGCATTGTGAAGACTAACTTGAGTCGAAACACGTGCTTCTTCTTTGTATAGTCAGCTGCAACTTCGGCAGAAGAACCAACCAGGTCACTCGGATTCTCGCCCCTGAAGTACGCTTCTGGTTGCGTCTTGAAGTTCTTTTGATCTTTGTAGAAGAGTAAATTATTTCCTCGTAGGACTACATACACCTTATCCCAAGACCTAAAACAAAGTAAAAACCCCTCCATTTAGTAATATGTATTGACATAGCAGACTAGAACATGTTATAGTTTTGCTATGGTATTGAACGAATGCAGTTCTCAAGCGGAGTTGCGTTACCTATTAGATGCCTTCTTTGTAGTTGATTCCCATTCGTGCTTCCTGTGGAGAACACTCTCGAGGAGTCCTTCCTCACTGGGTCCAGGTCGATCTGTAAAATCCACAAAATAAACACATCAACTATTACTATATTTCACTTCATTTTTTTTATATTCCGATGGTTTAGTTGATTAATTATTCCAGCAAAATATAAAGCGACACATAGTTGGCTTGAGAATTCACATGCAAATCAAGCAGCAAATCACAAGTTAGCAGCAATCCAAGCCAACTCCACTCCAGACTCGCAAAGTCTTAAAATCTTCATTACTATTTAAATTACCCGTCACCATCATCCACGTTAGTGCCTTCCAGAAATGCTTACTTCCTATACTTTCCCATCACTTAATTGAATCAAGGAGTTATAGAGCGACGTGGAAAAGTGAGGAGGATCGAAAGGAGCGGCAATCAGAGTAATAGGAAAATGGCGAGGAAGGAGAGATTTGAAAGGGACTCCTTTTTAGGAATGGGTAATGATAATTACCTTTGATTTTTTGAATATTTGACTCATCATCGGAGGCACTTCCTCCTGGAATTGCCTCCAATGTGGATGACTTGGACTTCTTCCATCGGAAACTTCGGAACGGAGACTTTGACCTGGACCGACTCGACTTGTTTGCATCCTCTGCTGACCGATTTTTCATTATATTAGTTAATCATTGATATACGTGGCATTCATCTCTCCAGGCATTCATAACCCAGACTTAAACCCCTACCCAAAAATCTTTACATCTTTACTTTAATCATTCAATTCTCTCATACGGGTTGGGACACACAGGGTGATAGTCTAAACCGTAAACCCATTTTCAATGCCTAGTTGTGTAACCACGAAAGCGAAGCAAGATGAAAAGCTTAATTCTAGACCTTGGGCATTCGACAAACCACTCTTCTGGACAACAGAGACAATTTAGAAAGAGGAAGAATTGCTGATGCCCAAAACCAAAAATACTCACAGTGCTCCTCGGAGTGAAAAACGTCATCGCCGTCACCATTTTGATGGAAATGCTCAGAGTCACCGCTTTTTGTGCTCTTGGAGGAACGGGAGGAGGGAGATTTAGGGTGTTTAGGCGTTTTAGGTGAAGAACTAATCGAGTCCAATAAAGAGAAAGAAGGCAATCGAAAAGAACCTAGGTACCCGCCACCACGAAAAAGAAACAAAATCAGGTTACCAACATGCAAAATAAAACAAAAGAATCTGTCACTTCCTTAGGATTCCTTGATTCGACTAAAGAATCAGACCTGATTCAGGTTAAAGCCAAGAAAATGTACCTGTTTTCCCTTTAGATGGCGACTTCCCGGGAGTTGAAGGAGGCGTGTGAGTATGGCTCCGAGATTGACTTGACGAAGCTGATTAAGCATTGAATAAGTTGGTAAAATGAAATTCATGCAAAAACGAGAGTATAGTTAAAAGAACCGAAAAATGTAGAGAAGTCATGCGATTTCTAAAGTCTGACACCAGATATGTCAGTGGGGACAATACAAGACGATACCACACACAAAACATGCACAAGTGAGAAAGTACATTTCCCAACTCACCTTCTCTCTGACTAACTGCTTCCCGTTCAGAAGTTGGTTCTGGGGATCTGGACCCATCTGGACGATCCGTTTCTGGAGACTTTGGAGGAGACTTCTTGGCCAATTCCTCAGCATGTCGTCGTTCCTCCTCCTCTCGCTGAAGTCTCTCCCGTTCACGGTGTTCAAACTAAAAGGAAAAAAGAAAATTAAAAAAATTGTCAACAACTTTTTATATTCAACCATTAACAGTGAGAGAAGCCGAAACGAATTTTTTTTCTGTTAGGTTCGGATCTTCAGAAAACGTGAGTAATTGTGAGGGAAGAAAAGAACAACACATTGTTAGAAGAAGAGGAAAGTACAACGAGTCACCATTGTCTCGTATGGATAGAAACCCGCTTGGCCCATTCGCTTAGCTTGCTTTCGTAGCTCCAGCTTAAATTGGTACCATTATTACGTTCATTTCAAAGGGATAAGATGTGAAAGAAAATAGAGAAAAGATTTAGTAATCTTAATAAGGTTTCTTTAGAAGTTCCTTAACATTGAATAATAGATATAGTATATTTCTTTACGGGCCGTTACCAGAGTGTGGGCCTAATTAAGAAAAAACCCACGAGGTCTTCGCGCCAAAGCAAAGGGGCCTCAAGGGTTTTTCATAATTAGGCCCCACCCTCTGGTAACGGCGAGAAAACAAACAGACTATAGTTGATTCTTCCGTATTAAAAGGTCATAACAGACTCACCGTTGTGAGACGTTCCAATGCTGTGAATCGCTCTTCTTGGGCTGTAGCTGATTTTTCAAATGCTTCATGCTTCTTAATTAGGTTCTCCACTTCATCAATTGTGTGACCTAGTTCCATACTCTATAAAATAATATTAACCGTTAGATAATATTAACGTAAAGCGTAATTCACCCACATAAGCAGTTATTAGTACATACCAGGAGATATGGTTCCTGGGCAACCAGCCACGCCTCTGCAACTGCAGCATCGCGTGCGAACTGATACACCTCCAAAACTGAAAACAGAAATTAGCAAGAAAAGTTAAAAACGAATTACGGCAACGGCACGTTCAAATATTGAAATTCTTACTCAATTGCAAGTGTTCCCAGCGTTCTTCCCATCGATGAAGCATCCCGTTCCGTTGACCAGTAAGTGCCATGATCTTTTCCTTTATCTGAAACGTCACAGATGAATTTCAAATTGGCTTTGTTTTAAATTAAGTAATGAAGTATAAATATGACACCTTTAACATAAAAAGGCTCATCTCAAACTTAAAGCATGTGCCGCTGCAGGATTTTGGTAAACCGTAAAATTCCGTGGGAATGCTGAAGGCTTTAAAATACTCTCTTACCTCATCTGAAGCATAATGCTGTCTTGAGAGAAGATCCTTCCCAAGTCGGAAGCATGATGAAAAATTATCCTCCCGCGTATCTATTTCTGCCTTGAGGCTCTGATGATTATTCATCAAAAGTTCCACTCCACTCACGTCACTAAATAAATCAAGTTGGAAACGATTAGAATGGAGGGATGGAAGCGTTTTGAAGTTTCAAAGCCCCCTTCCCCTCAAACGGCACCAGATCTCATTTGTATTCCTTACCGAGGTTTCTCCGACGTATTCATTTGAATAATAACATCATCCATCCAGAGCATAAGTGTTCGAACCATGATGTAAAATTTAAACAAGTCTCCAGTGTCACCCAACTTCTCTCTCCTCGCCTCACAATTGTCTGAAAGTACAGTTAAGCTCAATGCCTAATCAATGGGGAAAACTTAATTTAATTAAATATTCGAGAAAATACGAACTTTGTAGATTCCGCCAGGCATTGACGACTTCCGCTTCTCGGTTCGTGATTTCCTTTGCTTTGTCTCCAGCGTAAGCTGCTTGTAGTTTCTTCGAATCCTCTTGAATTTGTTCAACCTGAAATGACAAGAAAGGAAGTTTAGTTTTCTATTTGATTTAAGACTTTAGTTTTGTTTAAGGGGTGAAAAATCTTGCCCTAGTTTACCTGAGATTGAAGTGTTTGTAAATCTTGTTGAAATTGGACATGCTTCCGCTGGAGAGCAGAGACTGAGCTGGCGTCACGCCCAACTTCATCAGGAACCGCATTTGATTTCTCTGAAATTCGACCCAGCACATCTTTACAGTCATGGAAGAATTTATGGAGTTCTCGGGAGGCCGTCAACATCTGCGTTCTGGTGTCAATCAACTCGAGAAGGTCCGCCCACGCCTCGTTGAGTCCATCCTTCCATTCAGCAATCGTGGCTGCGTCTGAGTGCTTGGAAGCAATGAGTCCATCCGCCATCTCGTTGACTACCGTTACTCGTTCGTTGCCAATAGTCTCAGTGTCACGGGCAAATTCCTTGAATCTCTGCAGAAGCATGGTAACATGGTCGTAATCTTGTCCGAGTTCATGGGAACTAGCAATGACTTCTCTCTCGGCAATCCACACTTCCAAATCGTCCACTTCACGGTTCAACATGAACAGCTTCATGGCCTCCTCCAGTTTAGACCGTCGCTCAAGTGACAAATCCTTGAGTCCAGCATAGAGCTTGTCCACTTGAGACTGTTTCACACCGATGTTGTCGCTCTCCGGGTGTTCTTGCATGATTAACTGCCTGGCGGTTTCTCCCAATTGCCTCACTGCGTCTGCATAGTCATTCACGTCATTCTCCAGAGCTTCGTGTTTCTTTATCAAATTCTGTGCGGAAGTCTCATCCTTCCCACGCTCCTCGGACATCATGTACAATTCCTGCTCGGACATCCAGGCTTCAGCTTCTGAGGCATCGAACAAGTATTGTTGAGCCTTCTCAGACTGTAAAAGTTTCTCACGACGTTGGTCAACGGCGTCCTTTAGCTCCTCCCAATCCCGTTTCAGTTCATTGCAGAGACGATCAAATTCCTCAGAGTCCTCGTGCTCTTCGCTGATGAGCTTAATTCCGTTCCCGATTACAGTGTCAATCCTCGGCTCATGATGGTCAATTTCAGTATGGAGTGATTGGTTCTTCTTTTTCAGAATGTGAACATTATAGAGGCTGTTTCCAAAGTCCTTTGAAGTTGCCTGTGGCATTTTCTCGGCAATCCATAACTTTTCATCTTCAACATCTCGTCGAAACTGGTAGGCCTCTTTCTTTTTGAACAATTGAAGTTTTCTGAAATGCAAACGTCAACAATCATTTTTAGCCTTTCCTCCCGTCTTCCTTTCCCCACCAGTTTATGTATTACCTTAGTTCTAAAGGCGCTTTGAGCTTTCCGAACCGGTTCTCGACAATGGACTTCTTTGCAACAATTTCTTCTCCTTTGTCCGGATCCATCTGTTGCAAATGCTGAGCTTGACTTTCCAACTCGGTGACTTGCTTAGCCTTTACCGCCATTTGGGTCTCAATCATCTACATTTAATGGCATCCGTATTAGTTTTTCCCAGCTATCGCTATCGGCTATGAAATTATGAATACTTTTCACAAGTCCGCATTTCACCTGTTGCTTTTGCATGAGAATATTGACAGAAGCCAAGTCTCCAACTTGGTCATAGTCCTCATTCTCAATCTGGTTCTCCAAGTCATTCATCCAGCCATCGATATCATCGCACGTCTGTTCGTAGAGTACTTGACGATTGGCATCAAACAATCGTTCTCCCTGCAAATGAATAAGATTCAATTATTAATCAAGATTGACGGAAGGTTTGGTAGACTAATTGCTACACCCTGTTTATAATTTCTTACCTTCTCTTTCGTGCTCTCTTCCAACTCCCGAAAGTGAGAAGTCAGTTCCTTGACTTTTGGTGTAATGTAAGGCGCGTACTCGGGCTTCTCTTCCAGGAGGCCTTTAGCTGCTTCGTCTATGGAAATCAACCGGTCTTTGTTTGATGCCAACTAAAATAAACAATATAATAGGAATGAGATTAATCTTTTGAAGGTGAGTGAGCATCTGACAATATGATTATGATAGATTATGGAGAGGGTGACTGGGCTGGGGTGACTGGACAAGATTAGGGGTATGCATTTGACAGAATCTTTATCTTATAATTTCATTTAAATTTTGAAAGCGTAAGAAAAAACTTTAAGAGGTGGAGGAATATTTAAATTTTGAAATACCTCAGCTTCAAATGCTTGGTGTCTGGTCCATTTACTATGGACAGTCTTTGCACTCCGGTATGTTTCATCCTGGGCAATCATGCTCTTCTCCTGGACCCACTGCTCGAGTTCTTCGCAGTCTTGAAGAAATTGATGAAGTTGTAGTTGGTCACGGAGTTTTTCCATTTGCTCCAAAGCTTTCCTCTTGTTAGCATCCCGTCGTTCTCGAATGCTGTCTGTCTTCTTTCCAATCTTATCACCCTGTCCATGTCCCTCACTTTGAAGAACAGAGCCGAACTGAATGACACCATTAATCTTCTCGTCATTTGCATCCATTGTTGTAAGGAGCGCTTCGTGCCGTTTGATGAGGCTCTCAGCTTGCTCAAGATTTGACTGGGAAATAAGAACAATTCATTAAGCAGATCCCACTCTCCAGTAGCTGAATCTGAATATTCCGTTTAGGTCCTCACTAACCGGTGTTTCATCTTTCGCAAGAATGGTTTCCTGTTGCGAGAGCAGCACTTCTGCTTGTCGTGCGTCTCTCATGAAGATTTGCAAATTCATGGATTGTGAGAGGAGGTCCTGGCGGTTGTCCCACATCTGACGAAGTTCATCCCATCCGTGTTTCAGTGCCTTTAGTCTCTCCCGCAAAAACATGTATTGTGGATCATCTTGAGTAGCAGGCTCCTACACGACAATGAAATGATTTAGAGAAAGTTTGAAATTATTCAGGCATTTCATATTTCACTACTCACCGTAAATATCCGCTCGCCATATTCCATCATTTTCTCATAGTCATCCACGTAGTTCTCAATCTCTTCCTTGATATTCTGATGTTGAGTGAGAAGTTTCTCAGCATCTTGAAGACTGATTGGCTCGTCCTCGTTAGCAATTTCTGTTTGAGTTTTTGTAAGCCAAGCCTGGAAGTGATCCAAATCACGGAGGAAGCGGTGGAGGTCACCGGCCTCTTCCAATTTCGCATCCCGATCCTTGAGCTACAAACGAAATGAGCGAAGGTTTAGGAATCATACAGACAACAGAGAGTATTTCAAATTTCTTACCATTTGATTCAACTGCTCCCAAACTGTACGAATTTGTTCAATACGTTCACGGATAAGTGCGGCTTCCTCGGGATGCTCATCACCGATCCTTTCCGCCTCTTTCTCAAGTGCATCCAACTTGGCTTGGATGGCAGCTAAATCTCGTTCCATACCGGACAAACGACGCTAAAAGTCATTAATGAAACATAGTCAGCCGTGAAATAACGCAAATTGTTTTATCCAATTCGTACAATTAATCTATTTCATTATTCCTACCTGAAGGGTCATAATTCCTGTCAGGTCCATTTCTAAGTTGGCCGTTTCTTCAAGAATCCTCTTCTTATCTTCAATCCAGGCAATCGTTTCCCGGCATTCAATGTGGAAAGTCTGTACACCATGAGCAGAATTGAGCTCATCCCGTTTCCCTTCTGCCTTGTCCCGTAAATCGGTCCATTTCTGAAATATAGAAAAAGTGTGTTGGGATGATGTTGCGTATATTTTAGGTAATTACTACTAATTAGATTGCAAATGACGATTGGATTAGGTGGATTACGAGGGTGAAGAATGGGATTGTGAAGTTGTGGAGGTTAGAGTGTAGGGTAAATTGTGAGACTTGGTTTCTTGGTAGAAAGTAAAGTTGAGGAAGAAATGGTACGCCTAACATTCCAAGTCGAACAGCCATTCCGTAGTCAAGTGGTGACAATGGGTACTGCAAACCCCCCTTTGTGTTGGAGTCTGTGGCATAACACTTTGAAGTTCAGTTGGCCGTGTTGTGCTTTGTGACTTTGTTTTGTTATGCCCATCCCCACCGTCCTCCAAAACAACTGCCAATACAAGGCTCGATGATGTTTGTTCTCCTCTCGCGTTCCATCCGCGAAAGTGTAGTCCTAGCGGTAGGTCCGAGTGCTCCGTTCCTCAACAAATTCAGATACTGTGCTGCCCCATTCTTTTCCAAACTGGGACAGTTACCGGTACTCGATGTTCCATGTGGAGTGTTGGATGAATTTGTGGTTCTTAATTACTTCAGCAATTCCGTAGTCCTCATCAATCGGGTAATAGGCAGCAAAGACAGTCGCATCGCATGGTACGTGTTGATTGAGTGCTGCAAGGTCGTAGACACTCTGGACATGAAGAACTCGTACTGCTCACTTTTTGGGTCAATTTCAATTCTACTCGCTTCTTCAAATACTCTCGTTCATCGACGTCATCGTCAATCGACTCGTTTAACGTATTCACTGCACTAGTCAGCATATTCCTGGATCGTTCCTTTTGCATCCATACACGATTCCTGTTACGTCGCTTCTTTTGGTGTGCCGATGAGCAGTGGTGTAGGTCAAATAAATGACAACTCAAGCGATGTTTGTTTTCTGTGGAATAACCACATGGCTGGCACGCCCTCGTGGTCCGGTTTTAAAAGTAAACAAAGAAACCCACCCCCTATTTCGTCCCCACTCAATGCCTTTCGTCGCCTCCCCTAGATGATGAGCAATGGAGTTGGAGAATGGAGATGAAGGGACTTCTCTTCAGACTGAGGAAGGTCACGTGTCAATTAAAATGCAGGGGTTCCGCTCCTCACGACAGTCAAAGTTTAAATGGAATGCATCAAGGACAGGATGGGACAAGAGAAGGAAGGAAAACGACAAGAATCGTAGACGGCAATTTCTGACCAATCAGGAGGCGAGGAAAAGGGAGACCTCTCTTTCAGCGCCAGGTTCTCAAATCAAAGTGTAAACAACAAGAAATTGAAAGAGAAACAATTATTTTAGTCGGTTTTTTTTTCCATTACCTCATTCAACATGTTCTGACGTGCCACAATTTCTCCTGAGTTTGGATGCTCAACGTGAAGTAATTGACGAGCCAATTGGTTCACAACGGCCACACGAGATGCATTTGAATTCATTTCCTTTTCGAAGCCGTCGTATCGGTGTTTGAGAATTTCAACGTCTTCAATATCCTTCGCAGGAACCATGGTCTGAAGCATTCGCTCCTGTAAAAATAAGAAATCTTACTAAATGTAGTCAGAGCAGTCATTAAAATAAAATAAAGTAACCCATTACCTTTTCTGATACCCATTGCTCAACGCCTTCGGACTCAGACAAAAGTTTGTACAGGGACAGAGCATCCATTAGTCTCTGCTTCCTCAGTTTAGCCAGTTCTGTGAGTTCCTTGTATCGTCTGTCGATGCTGGCAAGACGCTCAACGACTTCGGGACTATCTCGGTCTTGTTCTCCCAATTGCTGAGCTTGTTGGTGAAGGGCATCAATGGTGCTGGCGTAGGTCTTCAATTCTTCCGTCACATCATCATGCTTCTTCAAGAGTGACTGCACATTTGCTTCATCACGACCAACATCTTCACTGGAAACCAGGCGAAGCATATCCAGCATCCAGGTGTCAACATCATCGGCATCGGCAAAGAACTGAAAGTTTCATAATAATTAAGCCCGGAATCCACGTGGGCGTTTGTCAGACAAATACAACGCACCTGATGGTAGTCGACGGCCTCCGTGAGACGTTTTTTCCTATAATCCATGAGGTCCCGCAAGTTCTGCCACAATCCCATAATCTCTTGGATTCTTCCTTGGACTTTCTCAGCTCCAAATTGCTGATCGTCAATCAAATCTTGTCCCACAGAAAGAACGCTCTGCAGTTGAGGTTCATGAGAATTAATTTCAGTCTCAAGCGCCTAGAACATAAATAAGAGTTTAGAATTTCCATGTTAATTTAACCGATCGGCAGACGGCGGGTTGGGTTGAGTATTCATACCTTCTGCTTGGAAAGAAGAAGATGAACAGTTGTTAAATCATGACCAATGTCTCCTTGTGACAAAATATTTTCCTTCTCCTTGATTATATTCTCCTCTTCTGCCATGTCCCAGTAAAATTGCCACAACTTCTTGCTTTCTTCGAGGCGGTTTCTTCTCTCAACTGCTAGTTTCACAAGCTCTGCATAGGCTTCCTCCAACTGTGTGACTCTTTCCATGACAGCGGTTGGGTCAGCTGGTTTGAAGGCCTCCATTCCTGGCTCTGGTTCTTCGCCAATGAAACGCTGTGAATTCTGGACAACGGATTTTACTCTGTCGCCTAGCACATTGATGTCGGCCTCTACAAGGGAATGCTTCTGAAGTAAGTCCTCGACACCCATCAAGTGTTTTCCGTAATCATCAGACAAAAGACGCATCTTAATCTCTTCCATTGAATCCAAAATGTAGAGCATCTCCTACAAGAATATATAAAACAGTAAAAGGTTAACATCGGCGGGGCATAAGGATACTTATATGTGCTATTCAAAAAAAAACGGACCTGGAAGCCTTGTTGAAGCTGGAGAGATGCTTCGAGGCGGAGTCTCCTTGCTCGCAGTAATTCGAGCAGGTACTCCCACAATCGGAGGACATTTTCCTTTCTGAGGTTGATTCGCTCGATGTCATGATAACTCTCGGCATCTAATTCCTGTGCGACGGCCACAACTGCAAGAACACGCTCCTCATATGCAAAGATGTCCGTCTCAATTGCTTCGTGCTTCTTAGCCGCAGCTTCGACAGCGGGTAAGTCGAATCCAAAATTATCCTGGGAAACGAGTCGCTGGTTCTCGCTGAGCCATGTCTCACGCATGCTTGCTTTACGGTTGAATCGAGCAGCCAATTGTTCCAACTTCTCTTGACGAATTAATTCCTCTCGAAGGGCCAACTCCCTCTCATGCTCCGCCTTTTCAAGACGCTCCCAAGCCTTATTGATGTCTGAAATTAATTTCCCTTCCTTTGGAGTGTACGGCTTCTGGTTATTCGCTCTCATTTTTGATTGGAGTGTAAACAGAAGCACTTCCAAGTTTCCTTTTTCATCAAACTTTGGTGGTTTCTCCACAGTTCGGTAGTTGTTAAATTGAGTGAGTTGTTGTTGGACGCCAACCAGAGAGTTTGCGAAATTACGATCTCCCAATTGGTCAATGGTAACTTCGATCCATTTCAACAAGTCTGATGTTAACGTTTCGTATTCCCGAATCATGCGATCGTTGTCCATCGCAATTCCCACAACCTATATATAAGAAAATAGAATCAGATCATGAATGAAGACGGTGCCATTTTACTTTGATCTTGAGGATTGCAGTGAGCACACACATACCTTGCTGATACGTTTGCCTTGAACTGTTTCTTGCTTCAACTTGGAAAAGTAGTGGTAGTAAGTGACAACCTGCAATTAATATTTATAATATTTTTAGGGTTATTTAATGTTTATGCGGATGCCTTATCTCGTTCCAACAGGCAATCTAGACAAAGGCTGATTGTTGCTGTTGCTGGTGGTCATTAAAGTATTTGGAAGTATACATACATAAGTGATGATGGACTTTTCATCGGGTTGTTCAACAGCCACATCCTCAGCATCCAAAAGCTTAGTCAGTCCAAGCTTCGATTCTGCCACATTGAAGGCATTGTTCAAATTGTGCATGGGGTTCGAATGGCCCAGTTTCTCATAATTGATGAGGTCTGGTCGATGTTTGTGTATAATTGCATTGAAGGCGAGGCCATCTCTCCAGGATGTCGTAAAGTTACGAATGTTGACGTTACTATATCCAGCTGTCTTCATCTGACACCAAAGGAGTAGAGCGTCCTTGGCTGACTTCGTTTCTTTGTTATCCACCTCTTCTATCGTAATATCTTGAATCTGGAAAGGAATAATTTGAATGATGGTGAACGTAAGAAATCATTGGAAAGTCTTTATCTCTCCAGGCGGTTGGAGAGCCAGATTTGAAATACGTCGTAAAATTCTCACCTGGAAACGGAGAATAATGGTCCAGATAAGCCCAAGAGTGAGACGAGGGCTCCCGTCCACTGGAAAATAGAAAAAAAATGCACTTCAACTACTTTCACACAACACAGGATAGGAGGATGATGATTTTGGATGGTGGGATCCCTGAGGAGAGCAACAGGCGAAGATGCGAATTCTTGTATCATATTATGTATGGGAACTTTGAGTATCCACGCTTAGACTATACTGGTAGTCTTAATCGCTTGTGAATTTCTCTACTCCATCTAATAAATTATTTTAGTCTCACTTAAGTATTTCATTTACGTATTTTATTTACCGATGTCATGGGATCCCATGTTCTCCAAATGAACACGTTGCTCCTTAAGGAAAGTCAGAGCTTTGTCGCAGTTTTCAAGGCAATGGATTCTCATCTTCCCTTTCGTTGGTCTCGGCTAAATAAGAAATGTGGAGGAATTTAGTAAATAAGGTAAAAATCCACATCCAAACTTATGACGCTGACACCGACACGACAGGCGACGGAAATCCGATAAACTTTTCAGGAAACGTGGCCGGTGACAGGAAACTTACCAATCTTTCGCCAGACAAAACCTCCAGTAACTTGATAAGCATCTTTCCATCACGGAGATCGATGTACAGATCGCCAATCCTACATGAGACTCGGACCAAGTGAGAGTTGATCCATTTCGTGAACGTCTTCTTTTGTACATTTTCTCGTTCGTCTAGAAAAGAATAAAAGAAAAGTTAAACCGTGAAATCCAGAAAAATGCCAGAGGAGAATATATTAACGCGCGCATGGATTCGGTTATTATTATGTTCATTCCTCCAGACATAGTCATTCCAAGCATGAAGTATATCATGGCTAATTCCAAAAAAAAACAAAAACAAAA